>Ga0256404_1000165_pt1 | contig 161802 bp, 138 predicted proteins | sample RumenRJG_01DNA_FD_185990 | JGI IMG/M metagenome (GOLD analysis project Ga0256404, IMG submission 185990) | Bovine rumen microbial communities from Lethbridge, Alberta, Canada - RJG_01 | ecosystem: Host-associated > Mammals > Digestive system > Stomach > Rumen | place: Canada: Alberta...
TATCAATAATGCCATATTTTAGCAAGCGTAAAATATCAATAGCCATTGATTTCATGCGGTTTTTTAGTGAAATATGTAGCCATAAAAACATTGTAGACTAAGAAAATGACGGGAACTCAGGATAAATCTAAAATATAGTTTATCACATAAGAAAAGACGATTAAAGAGTTACTTTTTTATATTTTCTTAAGATTTTTTATATTTCATAATTGTATACTCATCATTTTGATATATACATTCCATATTATCCGAAATATCATTAGCCGTTAACGAAGCTGTATACAATACCAGATAATCAATATCGAACTCTCTAAGACTGTCATCTACAGTTCCAATATCCCAATTCTGGTTCGTATACAACAGCATGATAAGAGTATTTTCAAGAGTATTGTACTTTTGTTTCTCTCCATTACATCTATTTATTGGTACCTTTATACCACCATAAAGCGTTCTTACTCCATATGATAATTTCTCCGGCAATAATAGTGTGTTTTCATTAATCTTGGCATCTGCATGTATTACCTACTTAGTGTCTGCTCAACAAATCGCTAAATCTCTATAGGACTTGTTTTTCATATATTTTACAGTGCAATGCATTAGTTTGTTCCTTGAAAATAATGAAACTAAATTGAGCTTTTATTACTTTGCGGATTTTCTTGGCAGTACGTTTTTTACACTTTGCCAAGTTCAGATAATCTTTTCGGGCTTTCTGGCGATACATTCTTGGCTTGTAGTAGTTTTGCTCATAAAAAATGATATCAATCATTTTTTCGAGTTTCTCTCGTGCCTCATTTAACAGATTTACATCTTGAGGATATTAAATATTCTGAGGCGCAAATGTGGCATCCAAAATTAATGTACCTAAGTTTGTCCCACTTTATTCATTAATCCCCTCACCACCTGTTGGAGGTGGATCTTCTGGAGCGTTGTAAGCGATAATCATCTCATTGATTTCTTCTAACACCTCTGCTGTCAAACGTTTACGAAACTCCACGAGAAGTGAAGGAACAAATGGTATTGTATCTTGGTATCCGGGAAGTCCGATGAAGTACTGAAAATATGGATTTTCTCGTATTTCCTCTACCAGTTCTCTATCTGAGAATAGAAGTTATTTTTGTATGAGCAGGGATCCTAGTGCAGTCCTTAGCGGTTTAGCCGGCATTCCTTTCTTACTAGGAAAGAGAGCTGCATATTTCTCTTCGATGGCTTCCCATGGAATCGTTCCAGCCTTCTTTACCCAACGGTTTTCAGGATTCATTTTCAGACCCATAGGCTGATTAAAATCTGCAAGACCAAACTGATAATTTTTATCAAATTTATACATAACCATTCTCCTCAAGTGCAAGCCTTTTATTGTGCAAGCGCATATTTCTTTGCACTTCTATTGTACTATAAAATGGTTATAAAGTCAGTATTTTCAATGCTTTAAGGCAATTTTATTTTGTCCGAAGCAGACACTAATTATAACTTTCCGAACTATAGGATTCAATCTCCATATAATATTTTTTTTCGATACAATTTTGAATCTTTTAATAATTCAACATCCATATACTCATCGCCATAACGTTCTATTAATGTTGGTTCACTCGAATACAAGTTAACCCCTAATCCTAATTTATTTCCTTCTATCTGTACCCCCAATGCTGCAACCGTTGTTGGGAATAAATCTAATGTGGTATATTCTCGAGCTACATTAGTTTTCTCATTCACAGCATCTCCATTTATTACAGTAAAATATGTGCGTCGATCAAAATTTGATGCACCATTCCTATCTATATACCCCGAATCCATAGTAAGATGATCACCTGAAATTACAATTGTAGTATTATCGTAAAAATCCTGTTCCTGTACCCATGCTACAAATGCAGCAACCTGTTTACTTGAACATGACATAACATTACTATATTGATCATTGTATTCGTTTTCGCACAAATCACATAGATATCCATCCGTAAAATGTGTATCAGCTGTTAACATCGTAAAATTAAACGGCTCATCTTTTTTAGATAACTTTGTTATTTCCCTCTTTGCATACTCGAATAATTTTTTATCCTCATATCCCCACCACTCTTTATAATCGCTATTAATATAATTTCTGTCTATCGCCGTATAATAATCAAATACATCATAATCACCATGTCCTTTAAAATAAGACGATCTCCCTGCAAATTTACCATCCGAACCTATCATAAATTCTTGATTATATCCTTGATTCTCAAGGATATCACCGATTGACCATACTCCAGGAACATAATTATTATCTGATTCCCATTCTGAATTCAATGCATCGTTACTTACAAGAGTTTCATTAATTGGAACCCCTGATGTTTGAGCCACTAACCCTCCCATTGTAAAAGTTGCTCCTGGGACAGTATATGCTCCATTCATTTGACCATCAATTCCAAAATTTTCGTTTTTCAATGAAAGATTTGTCAGCTCAGGTATATAGTTATTTTGCATTGCACCGCCAACGCTTTCGTCAGTATATGTCATTTCCATTGATTCCAAAAAAATATATACAAGATTTCTCTTTTGTTCTGGGAACTCAAGTTTTACATCACGCCCATCAACATAATTCTCCTCATAAATTGTAGTTTCTTGATTTGTGTATTTAAAATAACTTATGGCATCAAAATGCACACATATTAATAGTACCGCATACAATATTTCAATTACTCCAACCAATGAAGCCCAATTTAAAAAAGTTGTTGTCTTTTTCGCTGTTCTTAATATCCAATAAATAAATGTAACTATCAATATATTTATTAATATTATCATTATGATTGAGACTATTACTGGAGTAAATGATTCTGTATTTGTCCCATCTAACGGCGTATGTAAATGGTAAATTAATTGTCCTAATGGTACATCATCAAAATTTTTGATTAAATATTGCTCGCCATAAATTAAACTACTTCCTAATGATAACAATAAAATCGTCAATACAATCTTTAAAAAATCATACCATTTTATTTTTTTTAAATTACTTTTTCTCTTAAACAGAACAACTTGAACTACTCCCCAAATGAAATACAATACTAATTCTATATAAAATATAATCAAGTTATTATTTATACATCCATCCAATATCCTACGATTAAATTTCGAATTAAGAACAAATCTACAATCATTGGTTAATGCTTCAACATTTAAATTGTTTCCATCTACTTGTAAATTTGCATCTCCAATACTCTTTATATATTTTTCAAAAGATTTTCCATTTAAAGAGACAATATCTTTTCTCCCATTATTTATTTTAATTTCTTTGATGGAAACATTTCCTTTAAAATTGGAAGGATCAATTCTTAGTAAATTTCTTTGATACTCTGGTATAGATAAATTCAATCTAAATTTTATAATATTATCATTAAAATAAGATTTAACGCTATCATCTTCATTCATATCTTTTTCTGTTTCAGCATAAAAAAACTGTGCATATACATTATTTGAATATGATTCATCATATTCAATTGTTAATGTCAAATGCTCTGCACCATAAATAGCATTATAAAGTGTAAAAATACATACAAACGTAAAACACAAATTTAATAAGCATACAGAAACTTTTATATTTTTGTATATAAAATACTTTATATTTTTCATTTTGTTATACCCCAATCTCTTTTGTAAAATATTCTTAAACAGTATATTATGGGATGACACACTTTCCAATACACTCTTAAGATTTTCTTAATAAATGTAAAAAAATGTGTCCAATTTCGGACGCATTTTTTTTACATTTCTAAGGTCTTATTTTAATAATATCCTTAACTATTCCTATCACAAATATAATCAGAAGTGTTGCTACTGACACGAAAAATCCCATCGCAGCCCCATTTATACCGCTTATTTTCACAAAATAGTCTGAAGCCAGCTTCGCAACTATTGCAGCCATAATATAGCCACTGAATATCCATCCCGTCTTTCTCATTATAGTGAGTATATAATACCCAAAATATGATAATGAATTTATTCCACCGGCCAGCATCAAAAATACAAGTACTCCCTTATATTTTATCAACGATGTTCCTGTCATTATTTCTAGGACCGGTATCCCCAGTAAATATGCTCCAGCCATGCATATTACTGTAAATACACCAATAACGCCTGTAATAACAAGTATAGATTTGATAAATGCTAAATCTGTACTGAGCTTTTCATATTCCTGTGATAATTTAGTCAACGCTGGTTTCAAAATAAATGTGGCACACAAATTTATTATTGACACCGGCATAAATAATGCTTGAAAATACGAAGAAAAACTGCTTGCCATATTGGCATCAACCGCTATTCTGCTGGCACTCAATATGTATGACCATAAAAATGTTCCAAGAAAGAGTGGAAAACAGCTTTTGATAATACTGATAAATGCTTGCAAATTCCAATCATGTCTTGTATTTCTAAATACTTTCATCGGAAGAGTATCAAATAACAACACTCCTAACACTGCAAAGATTATCGAAATAGTAATCGCAAAAATCAAATTATGTGTCACTATTATAGATATCAGAAGAACTCCGACAGACAATATCGTTCTATAAGCCTGCGATTTTCCTGTCAGATCAAGTCTGCCATCTTTCTGAAAAGTTCCTTCATACAAATCTGCATATCCATCAATATATCTATATATGCACATCAAAAAAATCACCATAAATTTGTGCCATGCTCCCTGACCTTTGAGCATAGAATATACTATCGCAACAAGCACCGACACTATAAGCAAAATAATCTTTACTGTTTTATATTGCCCAAATGTAAATAAATCCTTGACATCTGTTACCTGAAATGTTCTTGTCTCATAATATTCTATAAAGGCCAGCATCTGTGCAACAGTTATCGCAATTGCAAAAATTCCGCCTTCATCTGCCCCCATAATTCTTATTACAATGAGTGATAGGAGCATGGAAGCCGCTGAAAAAATTGTGCTTCCAACCATATTCCACATAAAGTTTTTCTTTTCCGTTGTTTCTTTACTTGTATATTTTGAAACTAATCTTAACATAAATTTACTTATTTCTATTCTCGTAATCCTGTAATGCCATAGACTGTGCCAATTGTCTGACTCTGTCTGAATTCCTTGAAATTGACATAGTCAACCCAAAAATTATTATTATTAGGAAAATAATTCCTGCAAAAAACACCATATTAGTTGCATCATATATTCCCAATAAATTTGATATTCCTGTTAGTAACCCTGGTACAAGTACTATCAGTGCCAAACCTATGGACAGCAAAAGCCATGTCAGAGCATATTTAAGTTCCAATGCTCCTTTTTTTATCAAACTGACTATTTTTATTAAGCCTAATACCAATAAAACAACAATTATTACTTTAATTCTTGTAGTCATCATTTTCTATCTCTTCCCCCTTAGCGCTTCCATCAGTATTGCTAACGATACCTTTATCATATAGTATACTGACTTTTTCATGGTTATAGACGAAACACCTCCCTGACGAGCTCTCATTACTACAGGTATTTCCTCCACTTTATATCCCTGCTTTAATACAGCAACCACAGTTTCAGGTTCCGGATAATCTTTTGGATAGCTATTAGCAAAAAGCTTTATAACATTTTTGCCAGCCATTCTTAATCCAGATGTTGCATCAGTTATTTTCTTTCCCGTAACCAGTTTGATCAATACAGTAAAATATTTAATACCTAATCTTCGAGTGAAAGAAGACTGAAAGCCCTCTTTAGTTATAAATCTTGATCCTATAACCATATCAAGATCATGTGTCTCCATATATTCTGCCATTGTTCTCAAGAATGCCGGATCATGCTGTCCATCGCCATCAACCTGCACTGCCAGATCATACTCATATTTTTCAGCATATTTGTATCCCGTCTGAACAGCTCCACCAATGCCTAAGTTTATTGGCAAATTAACATAATTGTAATTATTCTTTTTACAGATTTCCAATGTATCATCTTTTGAACAATCATTGATAATAACATAGTCAAAATCAGGCGCATTTTCTTGAATATCTTTAACTGTTGCCTCAATATTCATTCCCTCATTGTATGCAGGAATAATTATAAGTTTTCTCATTAATTTTCTCCCTATAAATCATTTGATTTCTCACTGGTACCGTAAACTTTAGTAAGTATTTTGGCAATAAACTTTGGCCAAAACTTGCAGAACATTACATAATCCTCTTTTGTTCTTGCATTATCGCCTAATATTTTTGATGTTTCAGAATCCTCATGTATCCTATGCAAGGTAAGTGGTTTCTTACAATAAACAAATGCTCCATTTCGCTTTGACAACATCTCCCAGGCTTCCCAATCTTCATCTGATCTAAAGCCACTTTTAAATACAACCTCCGGACAGTTTTCCTTTACGTAAGTAACTGCCGGGCAGCAGATTGGTGATCCAAGGGATAAGATTCTACGTCTTACAAATTTACTGTTCCAAAACAGCTTTCGCCTTAATGGTAAAAGCATAATTCTTTTTATCTTTAAAAGCTTATTATCATATACCTTTTTGCCATCTCTTAGTTCGCCATAGTCTGTAAAAAATATAATAGGTTTGTCAACCTTTTGAATATAACTAAGTAAATTCTCTAAATACTCAGGCTCATAAACATCATCCTGATGAGCAATTGTTACATATTTTGAATCAGCCTTTGCGTATGCAAAATTCCAATCCTGTGTAATTCCATGTTCCCCATTATTCACAAACATTTCTATATTGTATTTGCTGCACAAACCACTAATGTAATCATTTGGTGTAGATGTTGCTAATATAATATTAGTAGAAACAGTTTGATTTTTTAAAGATTTAATACACTCTTCAAGATATTCACTTTCTTTATACGCACATATTGCAAATGTATGATCATTCATAATTACTTCCTTTAGTCCTCTATAAAATTCAATGTAATATTTCTTCAGTTCCAATATCTCAAGAATATTATTATCACAGTCCAAATAGCACCTAATAGAACAAAACAATCAACTACACAATCAATAACTCTTCCAGTCCTATTTTTACTTTTCACTAATTTTTTATTCATGAAACTTATAAATATAAATATGTAAATAGGAATAAAATATCTTCCCTGAATACCCGTCACAGTATCTGCACCAATTCCTGCAATATTCGCTGTCCAGCCTATATAAGTTTCATAAAACATACCTAAAATTGAAATTAAAATAGCAAAAATATTTAACACTTTACATCTTATTTTAACATAATCAACCTTGCACATTTCAAACACACTAACCATAAAAAGAAAAATTAATGAAATAACAGAAATTGGTATAGGAAAATTTGTATCCTGTAATCCCAAACTTCCATAGAAACCTTGCATATAAAAAATTCTCTGTTCTTTAATTGACCTTAATAATATAACAAAAAAGTTTATAGGATTATCAATTATATAATTCTTTTGTTTCAAACTATTTATTTCATATTCAGTAACAATATCATTTTTACTAATACCATTAATTATAGTAGGACATAGATAACAAATAACTCCTATTAATATTACTGCAACTATACAACATACATATTTCTTTGTACCACCAAATTTTTTTTTATCAATCAAAAAAAGAAGTAGCAAGAACGGAATCATCACTTGTTTAACAGTAATTAATACAAAAGCACATATCATTGTCTGTATTATATCATTTTTATCTATCACATATTCATCTGGTGCCAAATACAATCTCATAAACACAGAGAAAAACCATAAAGAACCAGCAATCAAAATAGCATCATATGATACTGAAGCACCTAAATACAAAGTCATTGGCATTAATAGCAAAAGTAACATTGTCTTTTTCATACAAACAGCACCCTTTAATGCCAAATAACCAGCTATTAAAAAGAAAATAAAATTACCAATCTTTGCAAATATTAACAAATTATACGGTGTATCAAATCCACTTCCCCATAATCTTAAAAGCGCCTTTCCTGCTAGTATTCCTAATGTCGAAAAGGTATATGTAAATGGATTGGCATTTAGTAGTCTGCTTTCATAGAATGATTCACTTCTATCTGAAACTTGTAAATGACTATTAAAATACATTTCTTGAAAAGTATATTCTACACCAAAATTTGACGTGTACTTTCCATTATACCCATCCACAAAATTTATTATATCATTTCTAATATATTTTCCCACTTTTCCATCCTTAACAGATGGAGTAAATTGACCTGTAGAGAAAGCATAGCTATTTAAAAAATGACAATTTTCATCAGGTGTACACATTGGTGGTGTCAAAAAAATTAATATAGTCCCAACTATCATGGCTACAACAAGAAATATTCGCTCACATGACCAGTTTTTAAAAATCATAAAAAAAATTTTCCTCTTTTCTATTCAATATCGTATAAGGATAATATATCCGTTTTTACTTTCTTCCAGTCCCTCTGTTCCGCAGTTTTTCTCGCATTTTCAGTTAAAGTTCTCCTTAACGCTGCATCATTAACAATCTTTTCTATAGCCTCTTTTGCAGAATTCAAATTATCATGATTATAAAATAGACAATTCTTGCCATCCTCAAGATACTCTACATTGCCATCATTAGGAGCAACAACAACAAACCCTCCTGTTGCCATCATTTCAAGTGGCGGATATGAAAAACTTTCAAGCAAACTACTTTTAAGCAAAATATCGCATTCTCTATATACATTCGGAACCTTCTCATAAGGAACTTGATGCATAAATTTGTCCACTCTATAATTTTCTTTTGGCTTGCCCTGATATGACATAAACCATATTTCATATTTATCTTTGTCTAACAAATCTATAATTTTAAAGCTTTCATCAACATTCTTATAGTAATCATCACTATTTCCCTCAACTAAAATTCTTATCTTATCTCTGTCGAATTTTCTTTCGACAGGATAAAAACGATCAACATACAATCCATTAGGAGCATATTGTGATTCTTTACCATATTTTTCTAACAGCCATTTTTGACACCATTTTGATATTGTAATATATTTCATATTTAACGAAGAATTATATGTTCTATTTGCCTTTATTTTCAAATAGTCACCAGCCTCATAAAAGTCTGTTTCAAAATTCTGTACATTATAATATCTTTTACCAATCTTCGAAAAAACATCAAAAAAATCAACTGTAGACCATAAAGTAGCAACCGCCTTATCCAAATGCGCAATAATAGGATTTTGCTTATATGAAATCACATTAATTCTAGCTCCATCTTTGTATACATACTCATCCTCTTCATTTCCCTGATTTATAATTGTAACATCATATCCTGCCTCTTTAAGCATAACACAATGTTTCAATATAACCAAAGCTCCTCCACTAATTTGGAGAACGGGAAGTATAAACGCGATATTAGGCTTCATTATTTGTTTTATATAATTTCCTAGTCTCTGAGCAGAATATACAGAGGTACAATTTTCTTTACAATAATCAAAAGCATTATCCGCTATTTTTTTTCTATATTGTTTATCAGTTATTAACCGTTCAAGAGCATTTTCCCATTCTTGAATATTATCACACAGCATGCCTGTGACACCATTTTCTATCATATGTTCAAAAGCGCCAACTTTACTTGCTACAGTAGGAACTCTTACTAATGCAGCTTCTACCCATTTATTTTCAGACTTTGCTTCATTAAATATGCTATTTTCTAAAGGCGCTAGATTAATGTCAACTGATGCTATTTTTCTAGGTAATTCTTTCCAATCTCCAAACTTATGAAATATAATTCTATCTTTAACATCTTCAAGCTCTTTTGGAACAGTAATTTCGCCTACAAGAGCTAATTTTAAGTTGCAATACTTAATCATCAATTTTTTTATAACCGGAAGAATTAACATAAAATCAGCATCATGTGTAATACTTCCTGAAAAATATCCTAACGTTAACGAATTTTCCTGCTTTTCTTTATTCTTTTGAGCATCTAAAGATAATTTTAACATTTCATCAGAAGCCACATTTCTATTAATGAAAACCTGAGGAACATATTTAGAAAGTTCTTCCGCCATTCTCTCAGTTGTTGTTATAGCAGCATCGCACATTTTTAATGTTTTTTGAGTAAGATCAATCCCATTATAATACTCCTGTTTTTCCTGATCTGACATCTTATTCAAATACTGAATTGATTTAGTATACTCTCTATCTATTACTAAATCGTCAATGTCAAACAAAACCACCTTATTGTCTTCTTTAGCTCTTTCTATTAATTTTCCAACTTGCTCAGTATATGGACATCTAAAAAAAACAAACACTCTGTATAATCTAGCAAGCTCAGGTGTAACATCTGTATAAAAAATTGTGTTTGAAGAAATGTCTGCTGCTTCCAACTGTTCCATTTGATGAGCTACTCTATATCTTGATGGATGTGGCAAATAGCATCCATTTATAAATAAAACATCTGCAAAAGTTTTATTAGGACTGCCATCAACCATTTCTCCATTTACTAAATGTCTAAGCAATTTAACAGTTGCCTTTTTAACTACCTTTTTTGCACCAGCCTCTTTGTATGTTTTAACTGTTTTATGTGCAAGCATTCTTAATTCACTCATCTCTTCTCCATTTCACTAAACATATTTATCCAATAGTTACTTATAACGTATGCTCTATCGCTTCTACTGCTGAATCAATATTTCCATCTTCATATACAATATAATTTGATGAATAAACTGTACTACTATAAGCGTCTGAACAAACTATTTTTCCACCACATAAATCCATTATCTTGTCACAATCATAGGTATTACCAGATTTACATGTAACTAACAAAATATCACACATATTATATAATTCTATTATATCACATTTATTCAATTCCCAATATAATTTATCATAATTATAATATTTATATGGTTCTCTTCCAAATGCCCAAAAAATCACTTCAAATTTATTTTTATCAAGCCTATCTACCACATTAAAAGCGAAGTCTAAATTATCATTTTTATTCAAACAATCACCAACTATAAGTACTCTGTGCTTACTATTATTATTTTTTTTAATTTTCCTATAATCTTCTAATTTTATAAAAGGCTCTACATACATTGCTGAAATATTATAATTTAATTTCAGCCATTCTTCTATTATTTTAGATGTAGTAACAAATTCAATATTTCGGTATGGATGTAATGCCTTTTGAGCCATCATCTTCATTCTATCACCAGCTGAACAACACAATAACTCATTACAGGTAACATAATAATACATTTTTTTAGCTCGAGCATAATCCTGTAACCAAAGAATTCCTTCGCAATCTGTTGCCAATGAACAATCCACATCCGCATTAAAATAAATAAGTTCTCTTGAAACTACAGGTAATAAAACATCATCAACCACGATATCCTTCTGTTCTTTCCCCATACAAACAATAGTTACATCTTTTCCAGACATTTGTAACTGCGCTGCTTTCTCGAACACTTGATAATTTATTGGAGACCAGTAATCTCCTACGACTGAAAAAATCATATTTTCGGAAATAAGAGTTTTTAAAACTTTTACTATTTCGTCACAATTATATATGGCACATTTTTCATTTCTTATAGTAACATATAATTTCTTTCCAATTTCTTCACATAGTTTTCTATTATCAATTAATCTCTGTAATTCTGATTCAAAACTCTGTAAGTCATTAAATACATTATCTTTTTCTAATGAGTTATTATCTGAATATGCTAAATATGGCACCTTAACCAAACCAGCATAAATTTCATTTTTAATAATAATATCATTTTCTTCAATAGCATCTCTTGTTGCAAAAACAGCAATATCCACTTCTGCAAAATCTCTTAATATATCCTCTTTTTCAGTCAATGATTTAAATATTATACGACTTCTGTAATTCTCTAATTCAGCCGGAAGCCTCTGTTCTAAATCCTCCGCATATAATTTCAATGTCCCATTATTTTTCATCAAATCAACAACATTATTTATTATTAGATTAAATCTATCGCTGATTAAAGTATCTCCAAAAAATCCGATACGCATTCCATCAGATAATCTATTATTTCTTACAAGACAAGCTTTATTATAATTTATAAGTTCATCTTCACTCATATATTTTGTTTTCATATTTGGAAGAACATCTCTATCATAAATCGACCACGCTGCATACTCAGCTATTCTCTCAGATGTAACCAATTCATTCAGTATAGTTGTATATCCAATGGCATTATATGTTTCTTGCAAATACGTATTAGAAACCATAACCCCATCACAATATTCACGTACATTCTCAAGTAATTCATTTTGATGTTTAAAATAAATCACATCACTGTTGCATTTATTAATATCAACTATTACCGTTTTATTAAGTTTTTTTGCTAATTTAATGAAATCAATTATTCCTTCTTCCTCACTACACCCCACAAATATGAATATACGATATTTTTTCACTAAATCCTGCGATAAATTCTCATAATATACTTCATTGGAATTCATCTGTCCCGTCTGTAATTGTTCTCGAATATTTGTTACTCTCCAATCATATGCCTCTTCATCTTCACCGTATATAAAAAGAACATCTGAAAAGAATTTAGGTGCATCAGATGCCTTATGCTTCTTATCTCCATCATCAGCAACCGGATTAATATATTTTTGATAGGCGTCACAAACCATTTTTGTTTCGCCTTCCATTTTAACTTCTCCCTTTTCAAGCCATATAACTCTGTTACACATTTCTCTAATTTGATCAATACTGTGTGATACAAACAGAACTGTAGTTCCACCTCCCATCAACTCCAACATTTTTCTTTTACTTTTTTTCTGAAAAGCCTCATCTCCTACCGCAAGTATCTCATCAACAATTAATATTTCCGGCTGTACAATCGTGGCAATAGAAAACGCCAAGCGCATCATCATTCCTGAAGAATAATTTCTAATTGGAGATTCAATAAACTCGCCCAACTCCGAAAATTCTACTATCTCGTCATATTTTTCTTTCAAGAATTCCTCAGAATAACCAAGAATTGATCCATTTAAAAATATATTTTCTCGACCTGTTAAGTCTTGATCAAATCCCGATCCCAATTCCAACATCGGAACTACATTTCCATTTAATGTAACCTTCCCTGTGGTCGGAGTAAGAATTCCAGATATAATCTTTAATATTGTAGATTTACCAGCACCATTTCTTCCAACAATTCCAACGACTTCACCTTTTTTCACTTCAAAATTTATGTTTTTAAAAACCCAAAAATCATTATAATTGATTTTGTGCTTCAATGCCGCTATGGCAAATTCTTTTAAGCTTGACATATTATCATTTGTCATTCTGAATTTCATAGATATATTTTCTACTTTTATCATATCGGCCTCCATAATTATAGATAAAGAACAAATTTTTTCTGGGTATGATTAAATATTGCGGCTCCAATTCCACATATTACAACAGAGAATCCCAAACAATAAACATACTCTACCATCTGCGGTGATGTCCCCTCTAAAACTATTGTTCTAAAAAAAGATATATAATGGTACATTGGATTCAACGTTAAAACAAAATGAAACTGTTTAGGAATTATATCCTCAGGATAAAACATAGGAGTTGCATACATCCACAATAGACTAATTATACTCCATAAAAACTGCACATCCCTAAAGAAAACCATCAAAGATGACAAAATCAAAGACATTCCTATACAAAATACAATTAAACATACTAAAACAAATGGAATCAATATATATGCTTTATTAGGTAATTCTCCAGTAATCAAAATAACAGCTGCCAATGGCACAAGAGAAATACATAAATTAATAGCTGTAGATAAAACTTTTGAGACTGGATATATATACTTTGGCACATATACTTTTTTAATCAATGGCGCATTGAATACAATGGATCCTAATCCCCCACCAACTGCTTCAGTGAAAAAACTAAATAAAACTGTTGCGCTCAACAAATATACTGGATAATTATCTATATTTGCTCTAAAAATAGTCGAAAATACCGCATACTGCACTAACATTGTCATCAACGGATTTAAGAAACTCCAAAAAAAACCTAAAACAGATCTTTTATACTTTGTTTTAAAATCTCTAGAAACAAGCTGTTTAATCAAAAAATGATATCGTTCAAGATTATAAAACAAATTATGAAGAATACTTTTTTTACCCAAACTCTCTCTTTTTTTCTGTACACAATAAAATGTAGCAATAATCAAAATAAATACAGCAAAGAATATTGGCCAGAATTTTCCGATATATCTTATATTATCGCCATATACAGTCATCTCTAACTCGCCATCAATACTCTTATTATTAACAGACAATTTTCCATCATGAATATTACCTTTTGAGTTTGAATATAACGTAATAGAATCGTTCTTTGTACTTTCACTTCCACTTATAGTCAACTTATATCTATTATATTTATCATCAACCCTTTTATTAACTTTTAATACAATATCTTTGTTATTCTCCACCTTTGAAACATCAAATTTATTATCAGCTATTTTTTTCCCATCACCTGTTAATGTAATAGAAACTGTTCCAGAATTATTTCGTTCATATGTTCCAGCTTTAATTGATATTTTATTAATATAATCACCATTGTATTTGAATGTTTGTACAACATCTACTCCATCTGTGATTTCACCGACATTTTCATCCGTAACACTCTGCGCTTGATTGTTAGATTTGTAATTAATCTGATGAAACGCTCCCAGAAGAAATAAAGCCTCAATAACAACAACTATTATCATAATCTGAGCTAATTTTTTCCAATTAAGATATTTTTTATTCATAAATTAGTCCTTTCAACCTAAAATTCTAACTTAAATTCGAACATCATATCGATGCATTATATCATAATATTAGGCAAATTTCAACATTCTCATATTTTCATAAGATAATTTCCTAATTTTATTCCTGTGTTATCTGTTAAACAAGTGCTATGCACCTTATCATATGCCTTATTTGCAATTTTTTTTCTTAGTTGTTCTGAACTGATCAAATCATCTAATTTATTTTTCCATTCTTCTATCGAACTGCATAGAACACCTGTGACTCCATCATCTATCACTTCTTCAAATGCTCCTATTCTACTTGCCACCGTAGGGACTTTTACTAAAGCAGCCTCTATCCATTTAATTTCAGATTTTGCTGCATTAAAAATAGTATTTTCTAGCGGACATATATTTATATCCACTGAAGCAATGTATTCAGGTAATTTCTTCCAATCAACAAATGGATATCTTACTATCCTTTCTTCAAACCTTTTAAATTTTTCTGGCAAATTTAATTCTCCAACAACACACAACATAACATTTCTATGTTTTTCCATAATATATTGCACAGCCTCAGCTATTAATTCTATATCTGCATTATGCGTTATACTGCCACTAAAATATCCTATCCTAATTAATCCTGATAAATTATTTTCTTTCAGTTTTAATCTTTTTTCTGAAAGTTCAACCATTTTCTCAGATGCTGTATTTCTGTTAATAAACACATTATTCGAAAACTTCAACAATTCTATTTGTAGTTGCTGTGTTGTAGTAATAACCCCATATGTCATCAACATTGTTTTTTTCATTTTAAGCACATTTGAATCATATTTCCGTTTCTGTCTATTTGATAATTTTTGCACATAAGGTATTGTATTTGTATAAACTGTATCTATTACTAAATCATCTATATCAAATAATACTTTTCTTCTATACTTTGACGCATAATTCATCAATTTTCTTACAGCATTCTGAAATGGACATCTATATATAATTATAACTTTATGATTTTTTACCATATTCTCAACATTCAGCCGATTAATTTGCTTAATATATACCCAATGACATGAATACCCCACTTTTTCAAGCTGTTCCTTCTGATGCAACACTCTATATCTAAATGGATGTTCTAATTCACATCCATTGACAAAAAGGATATCTGCTGTTCCTTCATACTCACTCACTTCCGCATACCATTTTTTTTCTTGTCTTTTTGTTATTTTATTAACTATTTTATTAACTATTTTATTAATCAGTCTCATTATACTAACCTCAATAATTTTGCAAAATGTCTAGAAATTTCTCAACTGACTTTTCCCAAGACAATGTACACGCAGTTTCATAACCAGCAAAACTTATTTTTTCCAAAAGATTGCGATTTTGTATTACCTTTTCAATATTATCAAACATACCATCTATATCTCCCGGTTCAGATAACAATGTATTTTCACCATCTTTTCCAATGTCCAGCATGCATCCTGTATTTGTTCCTATAACAGCACACTTAGCTGCCATTGCTTCAACTACTGTCAGTCCCCAACCTTCTATTAAACTAGGATAAATATACACATCCGCTTCACAATACAGTTTTCTTATTTCACTTTTAGTTGGATTTTCTACAAAGTGAACATATTTTGGAAGACTTTCTTCTTTCTTTATTCCAAACATCGTCAGCGTTGATCCTGGATATTTTTCTAGCACCTTATCAAAAACTTTCAATCCATATTTGACACCTTTTTTTGGTAGTTTATGATATAACATCAAGAAATGTAATGGCATATTATAATTCACATTCTTATTATCATTATAATATTCATCTAAATCTATTCCATTATTTATAATTACTCTTTCCTTTATTCCAATTTTTTCATCTAGAATATCAGATATCCATTTGGCTATGACAATATGTCTAAGTGGCAACCTATAACTTTGCATCCCCCTTTTTTTATCATCCCAAACTTCAAAATCCTGAATAAAATAATATTTTTTTCCTTTTTTGTCACTCAATTTTGCAACATCATATGCTGTCGGCCATGCTGTTGCAATAATATAATCAGCATTAGGCATAAAAAAATCATTAATAACAGGAACATATTTCATAATAATTTTCGAATTGTACTTTTTTTCATTATGACAAATACAAAAATGAAAAATATTTACCAAAGTCCTGTATATAACAAACATTATCTGTCGAAACTTGTTTAAACTATAATCAAGTAAATATAGTTTCAAAGGATAATATATTCTAACATCATGCCCTTTTTTTTGAAATTCTTCTGCATATTTATATATAACTTGTAACCCACCAGTATTTCCCGGCGTAGGAATAACAAAATTTATCTTCATATAGCCTCTATTATTCTAATTCAAACAATCTCTTGTGTAGTGAAAGATTTTCATTATAATATGGATCTTTCTTGTTTATATTGCTCCAATCACATACTCTCGATTTATTTTTTTCAGTCTCAATATTTTCACTGCGCCATTCAGAAAACGCATTATATACTATTCGCAAGCCTTTTTTTATTATTTTATCACAAAATAAAACTTGAGTTAATTCACAATCATTTTTTATATCATATCCACCAACATTATCAAATACCTCTTTCGATATAATAAAAACTTCAGGTGACACAACACTATAATTTCCATTTTGTTCTGCTCTATTCATATATGTCGTTGCCCTTCTATCGCATCCCCTAAATGCGTAACCAACTTTATTTTTAAAGCCTAAAATCATTCCAGCATGCTTGATTTTATTATCCCGATAAAGTATCTTGGGAGCAACAATTCCCACTTTCTCCTGAATACTTAATGACAATAACTCATAAATTGAATTTTTTTCTATAGGAAAACAAGCTCCTAAAACAAATAAAATAATCTTCCCTTTTGTCTGTCTAGCTCCATTATTATATGCCTTATACAAATCATCATCACTTACAAATATAAATTCTATATTTGTGTTCCCATCTGTACTAACGATTGCCTCTTTTATCCTTCTTTTATCCTTTAACGTAGCATTAGCAACCACTACAGACAATAGTGGCTTCCCTAACAATTTATATTTTATATGGTATCTTCCTAACAATTTAGCATAGCAAACCTCTGCTTCTATATTGCATCTATCTAAATGATTCTCTAATGCCCTTTTTCCAGCCTCATAACAATACATTTTACTTTCTGCATTTCCTGCTGTTGAACCTTCTATAATTCTCCAATGATATAACACCTTTGGTATATGTTTAATTTTATTAGCATACTCTGCACATCTCAATATCAAATCATAATCCTGTGCTCCATCCATTTCAGGTAATAAACTTCCGGCCTTCTGCAATAATTCATTTTTTATCACTAATAAATGTGTTATATAGTTTTGCGATCTTAATAAATCAATACTAAAATCTGGTTTAAAATACGGGCTGACATATCTTGTAAGTTTATAATTAACTTTATCTTCATCAGTATAAATCATGTCTATAGTCTTGTCTTGAACAGCATTTGCTATCTCATATAAAGCATTAGGTTCAATAACATCGTCATGATCAAGTAAAGCTATATAATCACCTGAAGCCAATTTTAATGCACAATTAGTATTGTCAGAAATTCCCAAATTTCTTTCCGAAATAATATATTTTATCTTATCACAATTAGAATATTGTGATAAAATCTCAATTAATTTTCTATCTTCCGGTGATCCAATAGAAATACATAGCTCCCAGTTACTGTAACTTTGATTTTTAACAGAATCAATTAATTCTTCTATCATAGTTATCTCCGTATAAAATGCGGGAACTATAATGCTAATTTTAGGTTCGTATTTAAACTTGACATTTTTCTGTCTCAAAAGTTCTTTTTCAGTTACGCGATGTTTTTTAAACCAATAATTATATTTTATATCACTATGATAATGAAATTTAACCGTATCCCACGTTCCTCTAATACCCTTATCTTTTATAAAATCTATAATTTTACCCATTTTTTAATTCCTATCAAATCATCCCCACACAGCCTGTCCCAGCCGTCTCATGGTCCCGGTCTTATACATATCATTTTCCTTATAAAACCGTTGTCTTACGCGTCTGGATTCACCTTCTAGTGCCGCATACCTTACCGCCAGGCTGTCATCGGGCAGATTATATGTCTTTGCAAATTCTCTCGCCTGAAGCCGTCCCAGCCTCATGCTCTCCTGTATCTGTTTTTTCTGCCAGACACGGCGCACAATATATGAGAGCTTGTTTATCCCAAGTGCTCCCAGGCTGTTGTCTCCATGCTGTCTGTACAGTATGGTTGGCTCGTCTATGAATGCTGTTTTTCCAAACTGCGCAGCAACAAGTGCTGCCCACCAGTCATGCATTATTGTGTTGTCTATATTTGTGATGTGAAGCATCTTATCTCTTAAAGCTCTGTTCACCATCATTGTACAGCCTGTCACAGAATTCTGCAATATAAACTGATTGATTGTGCGCTTGTGACAGTCAAGACTCTGGTATTCGCTCATCGTGTCCGCTATTGTATTCAGCTCGCTATCAACCACGCGCAACTCCGTGTATACCAGGCACGGAATATCCGCTTTTTCCTCAATAGCCAGCATCTTATCATATGTCAGCTCTATCTTCTTTTCCAGCCATACATCGTCCTGATCACAGGTCATATAGTATGTCGCTTCCACCTGACCAAACATATAGAAAAAGTTGTACTTTGCGCCGCCGGTTGATTTACCATCTATCAGATGTATCTTATCCGGGTATTTTTCCACATAGCTTTCTACAGCAGCTATCGTGTTGTCCGTAGAGCCATCATCGTGTATATATAGCTCCCAGTCCTTGCAGGTCTGCGACAGGATAGAGTCTATCTGCTGACATATATATTTTTCTCCATTGTATGTAGCCATTAGAATTGCTATCTTATCCGTGCTATGCATTCTTCCTCTTCCACTTTCTTCCGGCCCTGTTGCCCAGAAACTTTGCCGCACTGTCAAATATGCAGTGTACTGCTGCCCCTATCTTGAACTGCTTTAAGAGCTGTTTTTCTATGAAAAACACCATCCTGATGCCCTCACCTGTGGTGCCGTCACACTTTATCTCATCTTTATAGGTCTCCATAAAGACCGCTACCTCAAAGTTGCGCTTGTACTGCTGCTTAAATGTATAGTTGTGTGAGTGATACACCTGCGCTGTGGCACAATAACCTATCTTGTATCCTGCCTTAAGTGCCCTGGCTGCCATCAGCATATCCTCATTTGTGAGCAGTGGGCTTTCAAAGCCGCCTATGTCTTTAAAGAAATCACGTCTGTAGGCTGAGCATACATCTGAGAAGAAATATGCCTTTATTCCAAGTCGTGGTATATCCTCTTTGCTTCGTACAAAGCTTTTTGCCGGATAATTAAACGCCCTGACTAATGCCTCGTCAGGCTTAGCATCCCTTCTTGGGAGCTGTCTGGCTGATATCATAACGACTTCTTCGTTTTCAAAGCCTGCCAGCATATTTTCCACATAGTATTCATCTGAAGGCAGCGCATCCTGCGACAGAAACATCACTATATCACCCTTTGACATGGCTACAGCATAGTTTCTCGTGCCACCATGATCAAATTCGCTTCTCTTGACCTTTAGTGTCCTAAAGCCAGCCTGCTCTGCCATGCGCACTGTGGCATCCTCGGATTCTGAGTCTATCACTATTATCTCATCGGGCTTACGGCTCTGTCTGCCCAGTATATCTATCAGACCGGGCATATACTCTGCAGCGTTGAGTGTAGGTATTATGAGACTTATTTTTATATTAATTAAATCCAGTTTTTTCATCATATTTCTCACATCTGTTATGTTTAATTCACATCTTGCACACCCGGCATTATGTGTTCACATATGTTCTGATTATTGTGCTCCATCCTCCCTGATTACAGAGAAAACGGTTCTGAAAAGTATCTTTATATCCAGCCAAAGTGAGCAGTGCTCCACATAGTACATCTCCATCCTCTGGCGCTCTCCGCTCTCATAGGTGGCATTATTTCTGGCATATGCCTGCCAATATCCTGTCAGTCCCGGCTTTACGCTCAGAAGCTTTGCGATGTCCTTGCCGTATATCTCGGTTTCCTTCTCCACGATTGGACGCGGTCCCACTATGGAGAGCTCACCCTTAAGTATGTTGATTAGCTGTGGCAGCTCATCAAGGCTGGTCTTTCGCAGAAAGCCTCCTATTTTTGTAATTCGAGGATCATTATCTATCTTGAATTCCTTTACATACTGCTCCAGCTGTTCAGGTGTCAGTATCTTTTCCAGATCACCTGCGTTCGTCTTCATGCTCCTGAACTTGTATACAGATATTTTCTTTCCCTTATAGCCGACTCTTGTATGCCCATAGAACACGCTGCCGCCATCACTCATTCTGATTATCACAGCAAGTATGATAAACACCGGTGACAATACTATAAGTCCAAGCAGTGAGGCAACAATATCCACCAGACGCTTTATAAATCTGTATACCGGCTTTCCGCTGTCTTCAGTGACCGGATATGCCTGTATGTCATAGCTTAAAGGCTCTCTATCCTTCACTAGCTCGCTCAAGCATCTCATCTCATCAACCAGCTGTGCCGGCATGACAAGCTCTCTCTTTGACACGGACCTGCACAAAGGACATACTGCCCTGAAAATAATCCTCAGATCAAGGCTCACCGTCCAGTTCAGTATATATTCCTGGTCGTACTCGCTTTGCTCCTCCTCGGTAAGCAGCCTGTGTTCCCTGCTGTATACCTGCCAGAAGCCTATGATTCCGGGCTTTACCGATAGACTTTTTCTGTGAAATGCAGAGTATTCTATAAACTCCGGCAGTGATGGAGCAGGATTTCCCACCATGCTCATATCTCCCCACAGCACATTCCAGGCTGATGGCAGATTTTCAAGCCTTAATGCCCCAAGCATTCTTCCAACCGGTGTAAATCTCGGGTCTTTTCCCTTCTTTCCATCGAGTATCCATTTGTCATATCTATCCCTCGCATCCATATACATGGTGCGGAATTTATAGTAATAAAATCTTCGTCCGTTTTTGCCGACTCTGACAAGCGATATGAGCACCGGTCCATGGTCGCCTGTGACTATTTTGCCTATAAATGCAACAAGCCACACAGGCACTATAAGTATGCTTCCTGCCACGCCAAACAGCAGATCCATCAGCTTTTTAATAAGCAGATGCCTTACGCGGTATGTCTTATTCTTCCATGTAACCACTGCGTATTTTCCAAGGAAATCCATATAGTGCTCACCGACCTTGGCCTCATACTCGTTGACATTCAGGTGCACTGTCTTGCCCATCTCATTGAGTACTGTAACAAACTCTCTCTGCTTAAACGGATAGCCGTCCGGCAGATGTACAAACACTGAGTCTATCTCTGCTGTTGATATCACCTGAAGCAGGTTATCGGCAGTTGCGACGACCTCTATCTTGTCTACTATCTCACCGACCATATCACAGTCCAGTATTGCAATATTCGATATACGAAAATCCCAGTTTCTTGTGGTCTTTATCTTCTTTATCACTCGCTCCACCTGATCTGAGGTGGTGACAAGCATAATTTTCTCATTGGCCCCTGAGCGGTGATATTCCTTTGTCACCAGTCTTTTCAGCAGCTGTCTGACTATCACCGTGAATATAGTACTCATTATGAAGGTCATACCCATCTGCCCTCTCGAGAAATATTCACTTGTTTTTGTGAAATATACACAGCCGACTGTGATTGCACCCACATATACATACATCTTCAGGACATTATATATTTCAGAAAAGAGCTTTCGATTTATCAGATTATCATCTGCAAATGCCACGAAATGTACTACCACATATGCCACGAGCTCCACCAGAAAAAGCGTAAGATAGTGCTCTGTATGGTTTATAAGTCCCGTTCTAAAAAAACCGAACTTGTACCAGTTTGCAATCAGATAAGATGTAAACATCACAATTATATCAAGAAGTACCTCAAGGTACTGTATTATCCATTTTTTTGAGTTCATATCTTTCTCCCGGATTTTTCCTTATCAGCAGTATCTATACCGGCAATCAGTACAAGCAGGAAAGGATTATATGCCATCTCCAGCAGATGGTGTTCCATAAAGGAGTGCACGCCAATCATGACTATTACTGCAAAAAGCACATATTGATTTGCTCCTATTGCCTTGTGACCTATAACTATTAATAATATTAGCACCACAGCAAACACTATTATTCCATACTCAAACAGCATTCTAAGATACATATCATCTATAAAGAAATACTTTGCAGGGTCTATCCCTGTCGGGTCTGCAATGCCTCCCCAGCCCTGTTCCTCTATAAACTGTCCAAATGGCTTAACGCTATACTCACTCCAAACTTTGTGGCTTACCATCAGCCTTTGAGATAGTACAGTATCTATTTTAACCATTATAGCATTGCTCTCGCTATAAAAATAGCTGAGTCCAAGAAAAAGACTCGCCCACACTATCGGCAGATATTTAAATATCTCACACACCCTGCGCGCCAGATTTTTCCTCTCAAGCAGATAAATCAGGCCCATCAAAACCAAAAATCCCATCAGGCAGACTGTTCCTGTAAATGCTCCTGCTTTTATATATATAAATACAGCTGCTGCTATCACGATAAGCCATCTGAGCCATGCCAGATATCTGTATTTTTCGTTTTCCTGTACTCTCTTCCATATACCAAGGCAGCTCACCGCCAATATCAGATAAAATATATGTGCCGCAAAGTCCGTCGGATATATGATGCCGTATGAATGTCTGGCTGCCGCTGCATTTCTAGGTGAATAGCCTATCACATCCGCTATCACACCTGTCTGACTGGCTATAGCTGCCACTATAAGCATGACCGATACTACCGCCGTATATACCTTTAATATATCGTCAAACCTCACATTTTTTGCCCCGACAATAAGCAGTACCGGCTGTAGCAGCTCATAATAACCGGTCCGTAAACCTACTATTCCAAATATAAGAATAACTACGGCAATTGCAAGCTGCTCTTTTCTGCTGTAGTATCCAGAAAAAAGAACCTTGGCTCCTGTATACAAAACCATCGCTGCAAGAAAAAGCTTAAAGGTTCCTACCAGCACCTGCTGCGAAAACATGGTAGTCTCGTATACACATTTTGCGAGCACAATGCCATACAATATAAAGTATACTACATCCCATCTGTTATTTTTCTGTGTTGAAATTGATTTATTTTTGTCCATAAAAGATATTTTAACATATTTGTAATATATTTGCCACTTATTATTGTATATCCATATTAAATCTATATTAAATTTCTATACCAAAATAAGCTATGAACAGTATAAACCATCCATAGCTTATTGCAAGTTTTATTTATTCTAGAACTTAAATGTATTCTCCAGTGTCTCCCACTTCTGATCCTTATCACTTAAATTGATTGGTGTGCCATCCTCAAGTGTGTATCCGCTTCCGTCAGCACTTCCCGGATACTCTCCGACAAGCTGTGGCCACTCGATGCCGATTGCCGGATCATTCCATGCAAGTCCGCTCTCGTCTCCAAGGTGCCAGAAATCTGTAACCTTGTAACAGAACTCTGCTACATCTGAGAGTACTAAAAATCCGTGTGCAAAGCCCTCCGGTATAAGGAACTGCTTCTTGTTCTCTTCTGTGAGTTCTACTCCAAACCACTTGCCATATGTCTTTGAATCGCTTCTTAAGTCTACAGCCACATCAAATACTGAGCCTTTTACCGCACGCACAAGCTTTGCCTGTGGGTATTCCTTCTGGAAATGAAGTCCGCGGAGCACTCCCTTTGTGGAGCAAGACTGATTATCCTGTACGAATACTCTGTCAATGCCTGCCTCCTGCATGTCCTTTGAATTGTATGTCTCCATAAAGTATCCACGGTTGTCTCCGTGTACTGTAGGCTCGATGATGCAAAGTCCTTCGATTCCACCTACGTTTTTCTGTACTTTAATCTGTCCCATGATTTCTATGTCCTTTCTAAAAGTTAATCTCCTGCAGATATCTGTGCAGCGCATCCTGCCATGTAGGGAGTGGCTTAAATCCATTCTCCACGAGCTTGCTCTTGTCAAGTCTGCTGTTAAACGGACGTGCTGCCTTTGACACACCATACTCTGCTGTGGTAACAGGTGCGACTGTGAGTCTGTCCTCAGAATACTCTGTATGACCAAGCTCCACTGCCTGCTTGAAGATTTCCTTTGTGAAATCATACCAGCTGATATATCCGCCCTCGTTTGTAGCGTGATAGTAACCATATTTATCAGTCTCTATCATATCTACGAGCAATCTTGAAAGATCGAGTGTGTATGTCGGTGTACCAATCTGGTCACTTACTACTGTGAGCTTGTCATGTGTCTTGCCGACATTCAGCATTGTCTTGATGAAGTTCTTGCCATTCACTCCAAATACCCATGCTATACGCACGATAAAGTACTTCTCAAGGGTATTTGCCACTGCAAGCTCTCCGTCGAGCTTTGTCTGTCCATATACGTTGAGCGGTGCATAGTCCTTGCAGTCAGGCTGCCATGGTGTGGTGCCCTGTCCGTCAAATACATAGTCTGTGCTGATATATACCATCTTGGCATCTATCTTCTTGCAGGCATCAGCGATATTCTGAGTGCCGTCTGCATTGATTGCATGCACCTTTGCTTTTTTGTCATCATCCTCTGCCAGATCTACTGCTGTCCATGCTGCACAGTGCACTATCACGTCAGGCTTAAGCTCTGTGATTGTTTTTTCCACTGCATCACGGTCTGTGATGTCAAGTGAGACATATGGCATAGTTGTAACTGCTGTGCCATCATCTGCTCCGCTGTACTGTGGTGCTATATCTGTTCCGATTCCTTCGTAACCACGCGCTGCCAGGTCATTCATTACGTCGTGTCCGAGCTGACCTGCAACTCCTGTAACAAATACTTTCATTTTGGGTCTCCTTTATGCTTAATTATTATCGTGACTAACATCACCATATATGCGCAAAACCACCAGACAAACGATAATAACTATCTATTCGCGTACATCTTCTCGTAATAGTTCTGGTACTCTCCGCTGATGATTGTCTCCCACCACTCACGGTTGTCAAGGTACCACTTGATTGTCTTCTTGATTCCGTCCTCGAACTTGGTCTCAGGGAGCCATCCGAGCTCGTTGTGAATCTTTGTTGGGTCGATTGCGTAACGCATATCATGGCCCTTACGGTCTCCTACGAATGTGATAAGGCTCTCAGGCTTGTTGAGCTCCTTGCAGATAATCTTTACGATTTCAAGGTTTGTCTTCTCATTGTGTCCACCTACGTTGTAAACCTCTCCTACACGTCCGTTGTGGATGATAAGGTCGATTGCCTTGCAGTGATCCTCTACATAGAGCCAGTCACGCACGTTCTCGCCTGTTCCGTATACCGGGAGTGGCTTATCATTAAGTGCATTTGCAATCATAAGTGGGATAAGCTTCTCCGGGAAATGGTATGGTCCGTAGTTGTTTGAGCAACGGCTGATTGTTACAGGAAGTCCATATGTGCGGTGGTAAGCAAGCACGAGTAAGTCTGCTGCTGCCTTTGATGATGAATATGGACTTGATGTATGAATTGGTGTATCCTCATGGAAGAAAAGGTCAGGGCGGTCAAGTGGCAGATCTCCGTATACCTCATCTGTTGATACCTGATGATATCTTTTAATACCATACTTGCGGCATGCGTCCATAAGCACTGATGTTCCGATGATATTTGTATCAAGGAATACCTGTGGGTTCTCGATTGAACGGTCAACGTGTGACTCTGCTGCGAAGTTTACAACCATATCAGGATGCTCTTCCTCAAATAATTTGTATACAGCGTCACGGTCTGTGATGCTCTCCTTTACGAAACGGAAGTTTGGATTGTCCATTACAGGCTCAAGTGTTGAGAGATTTCCTGCATATGTGAGACAGTCTAAGCATACGATACGGTAATCCGGATATTTGTTAAGCATGTGAAATACGAAGTTGCTTCCGATAAATCCTGCTCCACCTGTTACGATAATTGTCATTTTGATTTCCTCCTGATTCCCGCTTTTTGCAAGCGAGATTTAAATTATTTGTATTAAATTAATCTACCAGCTAACTAACGCAATGTCGATTTTACTATAATTAGTACAGTTGCTCGCGGTATTTTCCATCAAGTACATCCTTTAAGTACTGTCCGTACTGGTTCTTCTTTACGAGCTCATATGTCTTTAATACTTCATCCTTTGTAATCCAGCCGTTTAAGTAAGCGATTTCCTCAAGACATGCTATCTTGCGGTGCTGATGTGTCTCGACTGTCTTGACAAAGTTTGTGGCATCTACAAGACTCTCATGTGTTCCTGTGTCAAGCCATGTAAAGCCCTGTCCTAAAAGCTCTACATTGAGTGCCTTTTTCTCGAGATAGATTCTGTTAAGGTCTGTTATCTCAAGCTCTCCTCTTGCTGATGGCTTAAGGTTCTTTGCGTACTCTACTACATTGTTGTCGTAGAAGTAAAGACCTGTGACACAGTAATTGCTCTTTGGATGCTCCGGCTTTTCCTCGATTGAAATAGCCTTTCCCTCTTTATCGAACTCTACGATACCGAATCTCTCAGGATCATCTACATAGTAGCCGAATACTGTGGCGCCCTTACCGCTCTCTGCGTTTTCAACTGCGGCCTTGAGTCTCTTATTGAGTCCGTGTCCTGCGAAGATGTTGTCTCCGAGAACCATGGCTACGGTGTCATCACCGATAAATTTCTCACCGATAACAAATGCCTGCGCCAGTCCGTCCGGGCTTGGCTGTACCTCGTAGGTGAGGTTGACACCAAACTGATGTCCGTCTCCTAAGAGCTCCTTGAATCTTGGTGTATCCTGTGGTGTTGAAATGATCAGGATATCTCTGATGCCTGCATTCATAAGCACTGACATTGGATAGTAGATCATTGGCTTGTCATAAATTGGAAGTAACTGCTTTGATGTTACCATTGTGAGTGGGTAAAGACGTGTGCCTGAACCTCCCGCTAATATAATACCTTTCATGTTGTTCTCCTTTAAACTGAAACTACGTGCTGCACTTGATGCTTTCGGTCTGTAGAATCCACTAACCTGATTCATCATTTATCTGCATTATAAAAGGTGCCCCAAGGGCACCTTCAAGTACTTTTTTATATTTTTAGCATTTTTCACAAAATATATGCTTATAATATCCTGTTTTTGAATCATTTTCGTGCAATAAATACACCTGCATCCTTTGTGATATGGAACCCTCCCTCTGTCTTCTTTCTGACAAATGCCGCAAATTCCTTATAGCGGTCCACAATATACCTGTTCTGGTTGCCGTGGCACGAAAGCACATACTCTATCACAGGCTCTGCTTTTTCTACCACAAGCTCATCCTCGTATCCATGCCAGCTTACATCACCAAAGTATTTTCCAAGTATTGCCTCACCATTTTCTTTACCAAATTGCTCATACAGCCTTTCCGCTGACAGCTCTATACGGTCATCAAACTCCTGCACCAGGTCGTTTATCTCCTTCATATGCCGTGAGCTGTATGTACTGCACACGAACACGCCACCGGGCTTTAGCACCCTTAGGATTTCACTGCACACGGCATCCAGATTGTCACAATAGAACAGTACATGGTCTGCTATCACGCAGTCATACGATGCATCCGGCTTATACAGCCTGTGGGCATCCATCACCTCATATGTGAAGCGCCTGTCATCTGCGCCTACATTTCTCGTCGCATCCCTTACCATGCCATACGATATATCAGTCAGGGTTATCTGCATATCTGCCGGTATCCGGTCTATGTTCTGTGTCCAGAGAGAGGCATCACCACAGCCCACCTCAAGCACCTTTTCCCCCTTGAAAAAGTCACACTCATCAAATACCCAGCTAAACCAGCTCACCGGATTCATTGAGAAATCCCTGTGCAGATTGATTCTGGCTGATATATTTGAAGCATCCCTGTACTGCTGCTTTAGCTTTTGCTCCATCTCATTTATATTGACCAGCTCCAGCATATGACTCCAGTCCACGCTTTGTCCCTCGTCTATTACCTCTGAAGCCTCCTGCAGTGCCGATTTCATAAGCTTCATCTGTTCTATTCTCTCCTCCACGAGACCAAGCTGCATGTGAAGCGACTCAGACATGACATTGCTGTCCGTGTTTCTGAGTGTCATCTCCTTGATATCATCCAGGGAAAAGCCCAGATATTTGAGGAACAGTATCTGCTGTAGACGCGCAAAGTCGTCATCATTATAGAATCTGGCTCCGTTTTCGTTTACGTAGGATGGTTTTAAAATATTGTGCTCGTCATAATACCTGACGGTCTTTTTTGTAATATGCGCTTTTTTTGCAAATTCTCCTGAGGAGTAGTAGCCGGGTAGTTTCATCGTTGCGTTGCCTTTCCTCTTATTTTCTTACTTTTGAACTTCCTATATCTAAGTATATCATAATTTTCTAATACAGGATTTATTAATATTTACTTATTTTCACTGTTTATGCTTGTTTTTCCGGAAAATGTACTTATAATTATATTATCACTATGCAACAAGGAGAATACAATGAAATACGATTATTTAATAGTAGGTTCCGGTCTCTACGGAGCCATCTTCGCCCATGAGGCAAAGGCCAAGGGCAAATCAGTGCTTGTTGTGGACAAGCGTCCTAACATAGCAGGAAATGTATACACCGAGAAGCAGGAGGGCATCAATGTACACATGTACGGAGCCCACATATTCCACACCAATGACAAGAGGGTCTGGAACTACATCACACAGTTTGCTGAGTTCAACCGCTTCACAAACAGCCCTGTGGCAAACTACAAGGGCGAGCTGTACTCAATGCCTTTCAATATGTACACCTTCAACAAGATGTGGGGTGTGGTGACACCTGAGGAGGCTGCTGCAAAGATTGAGGAGCAGAAAAAGGAAATAACCGGTGAGCCAAAAAATCTCGAGGAGCAGGCTATCTCACTCGTTGGCCGTGATATCTATGAGAAGCTCGTAAAGGGCTACACTGAAAAGCAGTGGGGGCGTGATTGTAAGGAGCTTCCGGCTTTCATCATCAAGCGTCTTCCCGTTAGACTTACCTTTGACAACAATTACTTCAACGCTCTTTATCAGGGTATTCCAATCGGTGGATACACAAAGATGGTTGAAAATCTGCTCGACGGCATTGAGGTCAGACTGAATACCGACTACCTTGAGCACAAGGCTGAGCTTGATGCTCTTGCTGACAAAGTGGTATACACAGGTCCGATTGACGCATACTTTGGCTTTAAGCTAGGTACTTTGGAATACCGCTCAGTGCGCTTTGAGAATGAGACCCTCGATATTCCTAACTTCCAAGGCAATGCCGCTGTCAACTATACTGACCGCGAAACTCCATGGACACGTATCATCGAGCACAAGTGGTTCGAGTTCGGTAAGGATGAGGATGGCAATGACCTGCCAAAAACTATCATCAGCCGTGAGTACTCTTCTGAGTGGAATGCAGGCGATGAGCCTTACTACCCTGTAAACGATGAGAAAAACGGACAGCTCTACGCCAAGTACAAGGAGCTTGCCGATAAGGAGAACGGTGTTATATTCGGTGGTCGTCTCGGCGAGTACAAGTACTATGATATGGATACTACCATTGCTTCTGTACTTGATATGTGTGAGAAGGAGCTTGGCTAATATTTTATTTAAGCAGCCTGTAAAAGGCTTTGCTTATGTTATATCAAAACCGCCCATAGCATATTTGCCACGGGCGGTTTTTAGTTATTAAATATAATTGAAGCTCATTTCCACTCTTCATGCATTGCTACTGTGCATTTCTTCTTATAGCAGGCTATTCCGTATTTTAATACATGCTTCACATCATACTGATACAAATAAGATGTATATCTCATTTTATCAATCTGTTTAATTGCCTCTTCCGCCAATTCATCAACATTTCCGTCATCTGCATATTTCACTTCAATAACAATTCCTGTATCGCTATCATCTATAAGCACCTGAATATCACTAAAGCCATCCCCTGACTCACAGTTAGACCTTACTGACCAGCCCGCCTTGCAGCCCAATATGCCAAGCAGGATTCCATGATAAAAATTCTCCCTGATATTTTTCCGTACAAATGTATCTCTGACGCTTATGGTAGACTCCATAAATTCCGTAAACAGTTTTTCTACCATTTTCGCATCTGCACCAAGCAATGCACTGCAAAAATCATTCACCCTCTGTCCATCAGCAGACAGCCTTGCTCTAAAAAGCGTAAGTATATGCTCTGTGATAATATTTCTGATTTCTAGATTAGGTACTATCAGATCATACCTTCTGCCATTCGGCTTTCCTCTGTAAGTCAGATAGCCTGTCATAAAAAGTGCACTCCACAGATTTTCTATAGAGTCATACATCTCACTATAGGTAAGCTCCTCGTATATTTCCTTCTGAATGATTTCTCCATTGACCAGCCTCTCAAGTTCACTTTTTGCTGCTTTATTCTGTCCATCTGCAATATCTATAAAGTGTTTTATCACGTCATTACCGCTTGTGTTGAGCCAGTAATTTTTCGGTTCCAGATCAGGATTTGTTATATGACTGTTGCAATAATTAATCACATCCCACGGACAGTATACATCCTCACTTCCAAAACGATATCCATCATACCATGCCTTCACAATATCGTATTTATCATCCTGACCATAATAGTGAAGCAATTGTCTGACTTCGTCATCAGTAAATCCAAAGCTCTCGTCAAATTCCTCATCTGTTATTGAAAATACATTAAAATTATTGAGTCCTGTAAAAATTCTTTCCTTCGCCACCCGAAGGCACCCGGTAAGCACCGCAAATTCAAGGCTGTCATTTGTTTTCAAAACACTTGAGAGCATATTTCTGATTAAATCCACCATCTGCTCATAATATCCATTCTGATTTGCCTTTGCCAGCGGAACATCATACTCATCTATCAGTATAATAACCTTCTTATTAAAATGCTTCTCAAGCAGTGTGGTAACGGTTTTTAATCCATTTACAGCAATCCTTCGGCTCGTTTTATTTTCCAGCAAACCCTTAAAGGTCATTTTCTCGACATCTGTCAATTGACTGCTTTCTAATAAGAACTGATTTTCCAGTGCCACTTCAAATACCATGTCGCACACCATATCAAATGCATCATCAAAGTTTAAAGCCTCAACACTCTTTAATGAGACTGAAATCACCGGATACTGTCCCATATACCTCTCACACAGCGCTTTATTTTTAGAAATATATAATCCATCAAAAAGTGTCTCGTCTGTGCCTATCTCAAAGAAGCTCTGCAGCATACTCATACTGAGTGATTTTCCAAATCTTCTCGGTCTGGTAAAAAGATTGGCCAATCCTCCTCGATTAACGAGTGTCTCTATCAATCCGGTCTTATCTACATAATAATAATCCTTTTTTATCATATCAGGAAAATTCTCTATTCCTATTGGAAGCCTCTTCATACTGACCCTCCGATTTTTATTCAATAATCTTGTTTGTATAAAAATATATACCCCTACTATATACTTAACAAAAATAAATCAGCTATACTAATGTTTATAGTATAGCTGATAAATATACAAATTACAATTTTTTTCCGGCCAGGTTTATCTCAGCCGCAGGAATATGCTCCCTCAGGCACTCATATCCGCATTCCTTCGAATACGCATATATAGCCGGAAGCTGTCTGGAAAGAAATAGCGCCGGTGCTTCTGTCACAGAGTACGCGCCACAGTGCCCGAACTCTATAATATTATCAATTTCCAGTCTTGGCAAGACAACTTCACGCACCATGACATCTGCAACTGTACATAAACTTCCACACAAGGTATAGTCCTCACAATCATTTGCTTTCTGCATATTTTTATTAATAATATCGTTCATACATTCATATCCGACCATGCCACGTACTCTACATACATCAGATGATTTTTCAAGTTCCCAATCAATACCATCAAACACCTTAATCGGCGGCACCTGCATAGCCATCCTCTGCCCGAAGTAATTCAGGTGGTGGATTCCTCCATCCAGAATCGCATAATTGGCATCTCCTGTCGATTTAAGATCCTTTACCTGTGTGTAATATTTACCGCATGAGGCTGCGAGGAAGCGTCCCATCTCAATGCCAAGCGGATATTCCACAGCAAATTCTCTAAGCACCTCTGCTACCTCATCAAGTGATTGTTTTTCCTTTTCCTGCCAGTCATCCTCAAAATACTCCACGCAAAGCCCCGGGCCATACTCTACAAGCTGTGGCTCAAAGCCGTATTTTTCTTTTAATCCGGTCAGTGCAGACTTTATTTTTTCCAAGTCCTTATTTATTTTGCGCAAGCTCTTCTGTGTTCCTGAATAGTAGTGTATGCCTATTACCGCAATGCCCTTAAACTCATCCGGATGCGAAATGATGTATTCAATATCCTCAAGCGACATGCCAAACTGGTTGCCACTTGTCAGGCGCAGTATGACATGTGCTTTCGTTTCGACAAACTCGGTTTCATGCGCACCTTCCTGTATACATTCAAGCATCACTTCTGATATCAGCGCCGCATGTCTTATGCTCTCACAGGTCAGTATACCGGCGCCATATGAAACTGCTCGCTCTATATCGCATTTTTCCTTCATCACACCTGAATAGATGATGCTCTCCGGCTTCACGCCAAGTGCTATACATATCTCAAGCTCTCCCGGGCTGCACACCTCCACATGGTCTAAGCCCTCCGGCAGCCTGTGAAGCAGAAACGGATTTGCCTTTATCGAAAAGCAAAGCGGTATCCTACGTCCTCCTTTACAATCAAGAGCAGCCCTTATCATGGCTGCTCTTTTTGCAAACTCATCCGTATCAAATACATAGTACGGTGTCTGTCTCATATGCTTTATTCCTCCACAAGCTCTTTCACAAGCTTCTCGATTGCATCTACTGAGTTGAAATTCTCAGGAACCAGATCCTTTGGTCTGATTGTGATATCAAACTCATCAGTCAGCTCCGATACGAGTGAAACTATATCAAATGACTCAAGAATTTTGTCATCGATAAGCTTTGTCTCCTTCTCAAAATCCACATCCGGTCTTAATTCCTCTAAAATCTCTAAAATTGTGTCTCTCATTTTACATTTCCTCCAGTTTTTTCATATCATATTTTCCGTTTGGAAGCTTAGGAAGCTGCTCCAGTTTCTTGATTTTCCTTGGCACCATAAAGCCCGGTAGCTCGTCCCTCAGTGCCAGCGTAAGGCTTCTCCTGTCACAGTCACCTGTGTAGAAAAGTATCAGCACCTCTTTTGCTTTATTATATATAACGCAGCTTTCTGCGACTCCCTCGACCACATTGGCGGCATGCTCCACCTCATCAAGCTCCACACGGTGTCCCATGTGCTTTATCTGGCGATCCATACGTCCACAGAAATGAAGTATGCCGTCCTCATCGAGCCTTCCGTAATCCCCTGTGCGGTACATCCGCTCAGGATAAGCCCTGTTGAGTGGATTGAGTGTAAATGCCGCTTCGGTTCTCTCCTTGTCATTATAATACCCCAGCGCCAGGATTGGTCCACATACGCATATCTCGCCCTGTTCTCCGACAGCCGGCTCATTTCCATGCTCATCTATCAGGAAAACTCTGTAATTGTCATAAGCGCGGCCTATCGGAAGCACCTCGTCATCTTCCACTGTATGATTCACGCTATAGTATGTGCATGATGCTGTGGCCTCTGTCGGTCCATACTGGTTCACAAAATGTGCTTCCGGCAGATTTTCCTGCCATTTTCTGAGTACCCTGCACGGCATCACTGAGCCTGAGAAGCAGATTTTTCTGAGACTCTTAAGCCCTACTTCCTCAAATGCGCCAAGCGATGTGAGGATGGTAAATGCCGAAACACTCCAGCCGACACTGCTGACCTTCTTATCATTCATGTAATCAAACAGGGCATTTGGCTCCATAAAATACTCTTTTGGAATAATCGCTGTGCTGCAGCCGGTCTTTAGCGGCAGATAAATGTCCCTGATTGCCGCAATATAGTCAAGCGGCGACTGATTGCCCAGCACATCGTCGCCTTCAATATGCATCACTTCACAATATGCGTTGATATATGTCATCAGTGACAGATGTGATGTCATGACTCCCTTCGGATTGCCGGTGGAGCCTGACGTGTAGATAATGTACAGCGGGTCTGTCATGGACATATGCCTGCGGACTGCTGCGAGCTTCTCCAGTGAGCTGTCATCTGTTTTTCCTGCACAGCCTGCGACAACACCACCATCTGTATCGTTCTCACTATCCGTCACAGCGTCTCCTGATGATTCACTGATTTTACAATTACTATCAGCGCACGCCACCTGCTCGAAGCGCGATATATCCTCAGCAATAAATATCTGCGGTCTATCGAAGCCTTCTGACTTTGCCAGCTCATCCACTATGCTTTCCACATGCTCAAGGCTTTCCCTGTCCGCAACAATAGCCCTTGGACACAGATTTTCAAGAATTTTCTCAATTCTCTTGTCAGGAAGCGATGCATCAATCGGCGCATACGGTCTGCCTGCATATACCACTCCCAGGAAGTATGCCGGTGTCACCATTTTCCTTCCGGCAAATACTGCAACAGGGGTTCTGTCCACTCCAAGCTGTTCTATCAGATATGCTCCTGTATTTCTTGCTATATCATACACCTGTGCAAATGTAATGCTGCTTTCAATATCTGAAAACGCAGCCTTGTCAGGGTATTTTGCCACTGTGGCCTCAAGCCACTCCAGTACGTTTTTCATCTTATTCCTCTTTCATGCAATAATAAACGTTGCCGGGAAAAATTATAGCACATAACATCCGAAAAAAATGTCATGTGCTATCGAATTAAGAATTCTTAAGAAAGCCTTAATATTTCTCTGTAGGTTTTTCTATATTTGATTCTCCTATTAAATATATCGGTCTGTCCTTTGCCTCGAGATAAAGCTTTGAGAGATACAGTCCAAGTATCCCTATACTAAGAAGCTGTATGCCACCGATAAAAAGAATGATGACCACAGTTGATGCCCAGCCTGCTACCGGATCACCAAACACAAGTCTTCTGATTATGATAAAAAGCATGGCTGTTATCGCCACAATAAAGCTGAACACCCCCGCTATCGATGCAATGTATAGCGGTGCGTTGGAAAATGCCACTATTCCGTCAAGGCTATACAAAAAGAGCTGCCAGAATGACCATTTTGTCTCACCTGCCACCCTATTTACATTCTCAAACTCAAGCCACTTCACCTTAAAACCAACCCATCCAAACAGTCCCTTTGAAAACCTGTTGTATTCCTTGAGGGACAGCAGTGCATCTACGTATTTCCTGTTCATAAGCCTGTAGTCGCGTGCGCCGTCAACCATATTGGCCTTTGATATTCTGCTCATGAGCCTGTAAAATTTTCTGGCAAAAAAAGATCTGATCGGTGGCTCACCCTTGCGTGTCACCCGCCTCGTGCCGACTGCATCATACCCCTCTTTAGTAAGAACCTGATACATCTTCGGAAGCATCTCCGGGGGATCCTGAAGGTCTGCATCCATTATTGCCACATACTCACCCACAGCATGCTGCAAGCCTGCATACATGGCTGCCTCCTTGCCAAAATTACGCGAAAAAGATATGTATTTCACACCGGAATCATTCGTCGCAAGCTCCTTTGTGACATCAAGTGTCCCATCTGATGAGCCGTCATCCACTATAATCAGCTCATAGGACAATCCCGCTGTCTCACTCTCTTGACTCATCTGATTAAACACCTGGGTTATTTTATTATAAAAAAGAGGCAGAGCCTCTTTCTCGTTAAAGCATGGTACCACAATGCTTATCTTATTTTTTTCCATATAAGCCACCCTGCATATAATATCAAATAAATAAAAAATCCGATTGCTGCTCCTGCCGTATTGGTCACAAAATCATCCAACTGACAATATCCTCTGCCTGTGATTAACTGCGTATACTCAATTGCAGCGCTTGTAAGAGCACCAACGGGTATTGTAAACCATCTCATCCAGTTTTTAAAAACCAGCGGAAACAAAAGTCCAAATGGTATAAACAATACTATATTTTCTATAAAATAAGCGTGCATTTGCAGTGTCATGCCCCAAGTGCTCCACAGCACCATATCGGCGACGCCCGTTCTGCTTCCCGGCTCCCTTGAATAATACACTATCATTATAAGCGTATACATATAAGCCACAAATGCGCCGCAGAACAGCATATGCCATATTTTGCCCACTATCTTTTTTCTTCTCTCATCTGCCTGTGATACCTCTCTCATTGTGAAAAGATATCGCAACAGACACACAAAAATATACATCGCAATACAGATTAAAGCCAAATATACCGCTGACGGAAGATATTTGAACTTTTCCTGTATGTCTCTTATTATATAATCCTTTAAACTCAATGTCCTTTTTTATGCTCCTTGTAAGCACGAATGAACTCCAGCTGTCGTTCATCGTCCTTTTTCTGTTCGTCATCAGATATATGACTCACTTTAATAATTATACACAATATTATGCCAATTACAATAATACCGGCACATAATATAAAAATAATTAAGATTTCAGGCATAGACTATTTCCTCCGGCAGAATTTAATTCCTATTCTCTCTACAGATTAAATTATATCCACTTAACTTGTCTTAATTCACTCATTTATGAACCCTGATAACAGCAAAAGCTGCATGATATTCTCACACAGCTTTTGTATATTACGTATATTATCTTTGGCATTAACCTTTATTTCAATTTTGCAACAACCATATCCACATATTTCTGACAGATTTCCTCGCTCTCTGCCTCAACCATGACACGGATAACAGGCTCTGTACCCGACTCACGCACAAGTATACGTCCTGTATCTCCAAGCTCTGCAGTAACCTGATCGATGGCCGCCTGAACCTCAGTATTGGTAAGTGCCTCAGCCTTGTCAGCTACACGCACATTCTGAAGTACCTGTGGGTAAATGTTAAGTCCCTCACATAACTGGCTCATCTTCTGTTTTCTCGCCATCATGACCTCCATCATCTTAAGGCTGGTAAGGATACCGTCGCCTGTTGATGCATACTTAGAGAAAATGATATGTCCTGACTGCTCTCCGCCGATGCGGCAGCCGTTCTGCTGCATGTACTCGTATACATATTTATCACCTACTGCAGTCTTTGCGTAGCCGATTCCAAGCTCATCAAGGGCCTTATAGAGTCCAAAGTTAGACATAACTGTTGTGACAACAGTATTGTTATCAAGCTTTCCTCTCTCTTTCATGTACTTTCCATAGATGTAGAGAATATGGTCTCCTGTAATTACATTGCCCAGTTCGTCTACACAAAGACATCTGTCTGCATCTCCATCGTATGCGAAGCCTACATCAAGTCCATTGTCCACTACATATTTCTGTAAGCCCTCGATATGTGTAGAACCGGCATTGTTGTTGATGTTGAGACCGTTTGGCTCATTGTTGATGACATAGCACTTTGCTCCGAGTGCCTCAAAAATAGACTTTGCCATATTCCATGAGCTTCCGTTGGCACAGTCAAGACCAACCTTCATGCCCTTGAATGAGTAGACTCCAAGCGATATGAGGTATCCCATGTAACGGTTACGGCCTGCCACATAGTCAACTGTGCATCCGATAGCATCCTTATGTGCATAAGGCAGCTCCTTCCACTCCTGACCAAACAGGCGGAGCTTGCCGTCTATATAGTCCTCGACAAGGAGAATTGTCTCCTCATCCATCTTCTCTCCATTGCTGTTGATAAGCTTGATTCCGTTATCATAGTAAGGATTGTGGCTTGCTGAAATCATGATACCACAGTCAAAATCATCTGTTCTGGCTACATATGCTACTGATGGAGTTGTGGTAACGTGTAATAGATATGCATCTGCTCCCGATGCTGTAAGTCCTGATACCAGCGAATACTCAAACATGTAGCTTGAACGTCTTGTATCCTTTCCTATTACTATCTTTGCCGGCTCGTCTAGCTGTTTCTGCTTCTTAAGCTCTCCATAATACCAGCCCAAAAATCTACCAATCTGATATGCGTGCTCTGCTGTTAAATTGACATTGGCCTCTCCACGGAAGCCGTCTGTTCCAAAGTATTTTCCCATTGTCGTCCCCTTGTGAATAAATTTTTCTTATATTATACACTTAATAAATATGTTTGTGTAGTAAAATAAGCTTATTTGTTAAATTATTCGACTTCATAAAATCAATTGTTTATTAATGTGATAAAATTGACATATTATGTAAATCAAAGCTACATAGATATCTTATGACACTCCATATAGTATCTCTTCTCATTTGCTTCTCCGATTGAGAATGTCTTTCTCGGAAGTACTCCGCCCGCATTGATTGCAGGAAACAATGTGCTCTTGTCTATCGACTGAAGAAAAATGCCACATCCTTTAGTCTCCTGTACCAGTCCGTGAAGTGCCTCATCACCATGGATATAGTCAATTACCACATTGGCATGTGTCTCAAGATATTTATCTAAAATACCCTGAAGTATCTCAACCGGAAGACGATCACCGCGGTTTGTAATATTTATTCCATGTGTCTTAATTGCTGCTGTGCAGGTTCCATCATTATTTTCCAGAACCGCTTCATTGCCATTTGCCATTTTTGCACTGTCACCGCTTCCTGATTCAATATACTCAAATACTATCTCATCGCCCTCAGTTCTAGCAAGTCCTTGTTTTGTGATTTCAGCTTCGAAAAACGACAGCATGTCCTTTACATCAATATTTGTAAGCAGTCTGTGAATAGGCTTAAACTCAAGCGCCTCACTGTGCAGATTACAGATTTCCACAAGAGCATGCCTTGCAGGATGAGTTTTCAACTGCTCCTCTGTGAATTTTCCTGATTTTTTGATATTTTCCCAGCAGGTCTTCGCTGTCGCAAGCGAATGGTTTCCATCACCTACTGCAAACAAAAAGCCTCCACAGCTATTCTGTTTTGCTGCAAATGCCTCTGTCACCTGCTTTGCTGCCTCACCCTCGACAGCATAGCCGCGGATATGTCCGCCACCCTGCATAAGGTCTGTATCGTAAAGCTTACGAAGAGTATCCCTGATGGCATACACACACTCGATTATACCATGCTTTACAGCTCCTATATTTATAACATTTTTCCTTGAAGCTTCCATGCATCCATCAGTATTTTGTCCGTCTATCGGATCATCAACAAGCAGCATAACATGTGGCAGCTCAATCGCAGCATGCTCCCTGATTTTCACTCTCGGTGGTATACGCGAGATTACAGTTCCCTCGGTAGCTCTGATAAGTGTCTTCTTTTTCGGGTCGAAATCATAGTCATCCAAATCAATAAGTCCTACTATTCCAAGGCGTACCCCAGACTCTGTAGTACGCTCAACAAGCACATATCCGTCTATCACTGCCTGCTTTAAGGTTCCATCTGTGAGATATGTATCCATCGTGGTATTGATATATTTGATTCTCTCATCATCTGTCATTGAAGCATATTTTGTTTTCCTGCCTGTTTCTTTGTCATTTTTGACACCATCCCCTGACGAATTGCAATCATTCTCCTGTTTTGTAATTGTTCCCAGATATATCTCAGGGAACACCACATTAAGCGTTGAGGGTGCATCAGCCACATACTTTTCCACAGCATCCCAATAATCCGCCTGACTTGTGAACTGGTCACAGGCGATAACTGACCATTTTTCCATATCTATATCATCGTTTGGCAAAAGAATATTTGCCGTATTGAAACAATTTGACATATTAACAATTCTCCTTTAAATATACAAAATATATAACAAAAATCCGCTATACTCTATAGTATAACGGATTTTTGTTTATTTGCATATATTAAATTCCTTTTGTTGTAAGAATTCTTCCAACTGCATCATCTAATTTTTCTGCCGGTATCTCTCCACTGTTAACCGCTGATAATACCGCATTATAGCTGCCCTCGAAGCCTGTTGAAACATAAATCATGCTCATTCCTGCTTTAACCGCTGCCACAGCCGCCTCATCCTGTGTACATACCTTATTAAGAGATGCGTCTGATAAATCATCTGTAATCAAAAGGCCATTAAAGCCCATGGTAGTTCTCATATAGTTTACAGCACCTGCTGATGTAGAGCATGGCGTGGTTTCCTCTCCTGTCACACTCTGGCAAAGCACATTTCCCATCATGATTGCCGGAACACCTGCTTCAATTGCCTTCTGATATGGCACAAAATCAGATGCCTCAAGATCCTCCAGCTTGTCTGTCATCCAGAGCATTCCTGTCGCTGAATCTGTAGTAGCCTTTCCTTTTCCCGGAAAGCACTTTGCAACAGAATTGATTCCGGCACCATTATAGCTGCTTACCTGTGCTGCAACACAGTCACCTACAGTCGCTGACTCGCTGCCAAATGCATATGTATCGTTATCTGCATTATCACCATATGCTATATCCGCTGTCGGCCCAAAATTCATATTAAGGCCATTGGTAGCCATATATGAGCCTATCTTTCCTGCACTACGGCCCGCTGCATCAGCATCTCCAAGCTGTGATGGTGCCTGCTGTGCCTCATATCCATTAGCTGAAGCAAGAGGAAGTCTTTCTCCACCTTCTTCATCAATTGCAAGAAACAGATTCACGCCCAGTCGCTCCTGCGAAAATGACTGAAGACTGCTCATCATCTTTGTAACTGCAGCCTCTCCTGAGAAATTCTCCTGTCTGAAAACAAAACCACCAAGAGGATATGTACCAATAGCTGCCTTTGTCTTGTTACCGGCCTGAGTGAACTGTGATACACCTGTAATCTCCTCAGGTCTCGTAATGAATAGCTGGGCTACCTTTTCCTCTGTTGTCATAGAAGACAGCTTTGTCTTGACAGAATCTGACGGAGTAAATGCCGATGCTGCCTGCTGTCCATCAGCTTGTACCTGCTGAGTTCCATCCGTCTCCTGAGTAGAATTCTGTGTCTCCTGCTGGCTTTCTGTTATTTTCTTATTCGCCTTATTCCCCGGCATCACAAAATGCACTGCTCCAAATACCAGCACAACTATCAGTGCAATTACTTCTATTGTGATGAGATACTTATCTCCATTTTGTCTGAAGTTCATATTTAATCCCCAAAATCTGTATTTGTTAAATCATTATTAGGCCCACTGACTTTTGCAGATAATGCACTACTGTACTCATTAACAGTCGCACTAGGAGTGTAACCTGTATCTCCGTCAAGAAACTGATGAACACCTGTTGCCATGTCTGCAAGTGTAGTAGGCACCTCAACCCATGCACCATCAACCTTTCCACCATAGAATACCTGTGGATATGCTGTCGAATCCTCAACAGTGTAATCTGCAAGGTTTTTGAACACTGAAAGCATCTCATTTGTATCATAATTGGTATTAACATGGCCGATAAGATCTGATACCATCTTAATTTTTGCAGCTGTATTCATCTCTTTAGCCGATTCAAAGACCTTAAACAGAACTGTTCTCTGTCTCTCAGCACGTTTATAATCTCCACCTGCTGTATAACGGATTCTTGAATATGCAACTGCCTGTGTTCCATCAAGTGTATATGTACCGGCTGATGTAATATGGTCAGAGCTTGTACCACGCACTTTATTGACCTCGTCAATATATCCGTTAATCACTTTAACCTCTGAATCATCAAGATCCTGCACAATACCTCCAACCTCATCTATTACCTCTCCGACTGTATTGAAGTTTACAGTTACATAATTTTTTATATCAAGATCCAGATTTTTATTAAGTGTATCAACTGCGAGCTCCGGGCCTCCAAATGCATGAGCATGTGTCACCTTCTGATATCCATGACCATCAATATTCATCATACAGTCTCTAAAAATAGATACCATACGTATCTTTTTAGCATCATGGTCAACCTTTACAATCATAATGGAATCTGATCTGGTTCCCTTGTCAAGCTGATCCGACCGGCTGTCAACACCGAATAATGCAAATTCTTCTATTCCTGATTTATCAGGAGTATTCTCATCTGTCTTCTGACTTTCTTCTTCAGACTCCACTGCCTCTGAGCCCTTCTTTACATCATTGGTTCCATTATTCTGAACCTTACCGCTGTTAATTTTAACAAGTACAACTGCTATTATTACAATCAAAGCAACAAATACAACTGCTATTATTATATTTTTCTTTTTCTTCATCTGCCACTATTCTCCGTCATCAATGTTTCGTATATCAGCAACACCTTATTTTTCGTCCTCGTCCCTACCGTAGTAATTGCCGTAGTAGTTACCATAGTAGCTGCCATAATATTTACCATAATAATGACCATATTTTGATTCTTCAAACTTACATTTATTGATAACAGCCCCAAGAATCTTCACTCCGGAATCCTCAAGTGTACGCTTCGTATTGATGATTGCACGGCTGCTTGTAACATTCTGTGCTGCAACAATGACAGCTCCGTCAACATTCTTTCCGACTACGGCAGCATCAATTGCAGCTCCTGTAGGCGGTGTATCAACAAGCACATAGTCAAAATTTTTCTCTCCAAACTCTATAAGTTCTGCAAATTCTTTTGTCTCAAGAAGCTCTGTAGGATTTGGCACCTCATGTCCTGCAAATAAAATAAACACACCTTTTATATTGGTCGCATAAACAACCTTATCCAGTGATACCTGTCCCGAAAGGTAATGTGAAAGTCCGTAGATCTTTGTTCCGCTTTCAACCTTTGCTCTGAGTCGTCCAACTAAGACTGACTTACGCATATCTGTATCTACAACAAGTACTGACTTCTTTGAGTCTGCCATTGACCTTGCAAGATCCATAACAACAGTAGTTTTTCCCTCATTAGGAACACTACTTGTAAAAAGGATTGATTTTACTCCCTTGCCACTGAAGCTGATGCTTGTCTTTAAAGCTCGGAGTGATTCTTTCATTGTATAGCTCTGGTCTTTTATCTGATTAATTACTACTGTTTCCATTAAACTGCCCTCTTATTACTGCTTGAATTAGATGTTTTAGATTTTTTCTTTTTCTTCTTTGACTTTGCACCGTCATACTCTGTTTCGTCAACTGGAAGCGATGCAAGTACCTTGAGACCTGTTCTGTTCTCCATATCATCAGCATTAGAGATTGTATCGTCAAGCATATATCCAAGTACTACCATTCCCGCTGCAAGGAAAAGTCCAAGCACTGCACCGATTACAGTATTCTTCAGAATATTGTTGTTTACAGGTGTCTTTGACGCATATGCTGTCTGAATAATCTTCGGCTGTGACTGATCCATGTTGTCTGCTATGTACTGTGATGAAACATTTGCTATCTCATCCGCCACAGCTTTTGCCTCATCATAATCAGTGTCTGTAACTACAATTCTTAATATACGGGTATCTGTTGGGTTTTTAATTGAAACTCTCTGCTTGAGTTCTTCATATGTCTCATCCATATTCAGATTGTCAATAACCTTTGAGAGTACTGTTCTTCCGGTGATTACATACTCATAATCATTTGTAAGGCTGGAGCCTACCTGTATATCAGCAAGACTTGTGATAGATGTAGACTTGGTAAGTACATACATCTCGGCTGAAGCATCGTACTCCGGTACAAATGTAATCTTGGAATATAATCCAAATACTGCTGCAAGAAGCACCATTGATGCAACTAGTGCCTTCCAATGCTTTAATAATTCGTGGAATAATGCTACTAAATCAATTTCAATTTCCTGGTCTCTTATTGGTTCGTTGTTTTCCATTTTCCTACCCTTTACATTTATTTCTTATTATTTCGGTTGTATCCTATGATATATTACTATATTTTCAGATTTTTGTCTATTTTTAGATGTCACAAAAAAAATGTTAAGAATATGTCATATTTTGTAAATAATTATGCAATAAAAGAGAAAAATGCCGTTTCCTGACATTTTTCTCTTTTATAAAACCATTTAAGTTATTATTGTACTTCTGAATCCGGCTTTGGATTTACAGTTATGTTTATTGAACTGCTTGCACCACCCCAGCCAGATATAGCTCTTGCTGTAACAGTGATTGTTGCCTGTCCCTGCCCAACAATATGAACCTTTCCGTTTCCATCAACTGTTGCTACTGAATGGTTACTTGACTCATATGTAAGAGGTGCTCCATTATTTACACTCGCATTTACAGGAAAATCTCCATCACCTACTGTCTTTGTCACATTTCCGCATCCTATTGAAACCGATGGTGTCTGAATTGGTTGTGGCTGTGGCTCAGGTTGTGGCTGTGGCTCAGGCTGCGGCTGTGGCTTTGCATTTACAGTAATTGTTATTGTTTTGCTGCCAGCCTTGTAGGCTGATGTAGCCTCTGACTTGACCGTGATTGTCGCTGTTCCTACACCGTTGATTGTTACATTTCCGCTTGCATCTACGCTTGCCACACCCTCGTTGTCACTTGAGTATGTGAGCTTTGCGTTGTCCTGTGCTGTCACACCGAGGTTAAATGGTGCATCTCCTTCGGTAACCGTATGTGAATCTGCCCCGCCAAGGCTCTGTGACTTGCTCTCTACCTTATCTACACCACCGTATACAATAACCTTTTCACCCATTGATACATTTGCAAAAAGCTTCTGTACCTGTGCATATGGCATATTGATACATCCATGGCTTCCGCTGTACAGATAAATATTGCCACCGAAGGTGCTTCTCCATGATGCATCATGGAATCCGATTCCACCGTTAAACGGAACAAAGAAATTAACCCATGACTTGTAGCCGTCACCATTTAAGTATCTGTTCTTGTCCATTGAGAATATGGAATATACGCCAGTTGGTGTACCGTGTCCCTTTGCTATACAGCCTGTAACACATGGGCTGGACACTACCTGCTGTCCATTTTTGTACACATATACCATCTGATTTGTCAGGTCAACCTCACAATAATTGCCACCATATGTAACGTATTCTCCGGTTTCTTCCTCCTGTGCCTCACTGTAAACAGCCTCAACTGTTGCTGACTGTCTCTTATTTATTGCATCAGCAATCGATTCGTATAACTTGTTACCATCCACAGTCTGTCCTGCCGCCGGTACATTTACACTGATTACACTTCCTGAGGTTGTTTTGAACTGTCCTTTTTTTGTCTTTGAAACATCATGCTTTTGGGCAAGCTCTGTGCAGTAATTAGCCATGCTCTCACCATCAAGGGATACTGAAAGTCCATCATTGCCTACAATAAGCCACTGTGAAATCTGATCCTTTCCAACAGTCTCTGTCGAAGCTTTACCTGTAGAAGGATTAAAATTACAGGTTACTGTAACATCAAGGTATGCATTGGCTTCCTTGAGCGCATCCTGGACATAATCGCTGTCCGCTGCCACATCTCCCTCAACATTGCCTGTCTCTGATGCAAGCTCTGCTTTTTCCTTTAATTCTTCTACAGCCTTTTTAAGATTTTTTGTAGCTGTGCCATATACCGGAGCTTCTCCTGCCACTCCATCAACACCTACAAACGTTCCTGCTTCTGCATTGTAAGCTATTGTAGCGCGATATGGCTGTATTGTCCTGATATCAAAGGTCTGTGCTTCACCTGTCGAATCCTGTGTTGTTTCAGATTCCTGCTTTTTATCAGTATCAGAATCGTCTGCGCTTTGTGTTGCTGCATCTGACTGTTCCTGTGTCTTCGCAGTAATATAGGAATCCACCAGTGCACTTTCAAGCTCCTCGGCATTTTTAGTCTTAAAAAGCTCGACCTTTTTTTCCGGTTTCTCATCCTTATTAGCTGCATTGATAAGCATCTGCATATCTGTCTTGTCATTGTATTCAAGTCCCAGTTCATCAGCATTCATATCAAATGAAGCATCATCCAGCTTAACCGCTATCTGATATTTCTTTACTGCGTCTTTTACAGCTTTTTTTGCTTCCTTAGCCGTCATTCCTCCCACATCAACAGATGCAAGTGAGTATTTTTCAGGGAATGTATCATAATTCTTTTTTCCACAGCCTGCCATTCCCAGCGCTCCAAGCACGCAGGCACCAACTAATAGAAGTTTTACATTTGACTTTTTCATCTTGTTCCTCTTTTATATACAATCTTTTATTATTATCACAGCAACATATTTTATCACTTTATATGAACTGACTCAAGTGAGATTTGTCACATATTTTCTTAATTTTGTTTGTAATTCTTCATCATTATGCTCTTATTTAGTGTCTTATCACATGTAATAAAGGAATAAAAAATCTCCTGTATATGTTGTCACTCATATGAAGCTTATTCAATGCACAAAATACCCTATAATTTTTATTGACACAGTCATACATTTCAGGATTCTTATCGTTAATCTGCTCCACAAAATGCTTCATTCTCTCTCTTAGTTGTCTTTTATCACTGTTTCTTATCAGGCAAAGCTGCATATAGTCATTGATGAACTTACTTGTTTTGCTAAACCACAAGGCTTTTCCGCCTTTGCTGAAATTAGCAGCATCATTTCCTGCATCAATAAGTCTCATTATAACCTTCTCATAATGATCAAGCCTCTTTAACGAACTTTCTATAGAAACACTCTGGTTTACATCTCCAACCCTGTACTCATATAATGGTTTGTCGTATGCATAAAACCGCCGTGCATATGCCATAGGAACTATAGAAAATTCCTGATCCTCATAGAACACCCCTTCAATGAGTGTTCTGCCAATACTTCGATAAAATCCGGTGTTGTATATCACTCCATGAAGACTGAGACCCCACCAGAAATCATATAAATGTTCATTGATATATTCTGCATCGTAAGGTCCTCCATTTTGTTTGATAAACTTATCATCATATGGATACTGATTTGTTCCTTCACGCTGCAAAACATATGATTTGTAACTCATCAACACAACATCTGCAAAATTTTTCTTTTGCTGCTCGTGCTGCTTAAGATAACAAACTGTCTCCTTTAATATCTGAGTATCCACCCAGTCATCAGCATCTACTACTTTAAAATATCTGCCATTTATTATGCCAACTCCTGCATTAATTGCCGAACCATGACCTCCATTCTTTTTATTAAGTATCCTATATACATTTGGATATCTGTCAACATATTTCTGTGCAACTGCCACACTATTGTCAGGTGTTCCATCATTTACAACAACGACTTCTATCTCATTTAAAATAGAGTTATCATCCACTAAAAAAGATGATAACCCTTTATCCAAAAACTTTTCTGCATTATATGTCGGCACAATTATCGATAAAATCTTGTTTGTCTCTCTATCCATCCCTATTTCCTATACAGTTTTTCAACACCACCGGTTTTTTTAAAAAATTCCAGTATTTTTGAAAACTTATTCTCATAAAATTTATTACTCATATGAAACTTATTAAAGATCATAAAAACCTTGTACTTGCGCTGTACCGTATCATACATAAGTGCACTTTCTTTGGCAAGCCTACTGTTAAATGCTTCAACAATGCTGCGGCCATTTTTCCTGTCTGTATTCTTGATAAGTGCTATCTGATAATAGCTTGTAATAATACCCGAGGTTTTTCTTATGAAATGTTCTTTTCCGCCCTCCGGCATTTTATCAAAGCTTTTCTCTGCCTCAAGCACCTTAAATATCACCTTGTCCAAATCCGGCAGTCTCTTTACCTGGCTGGCGGCTGATACACTCTGATTTACATCCCCAACCCTGTAAACATACAATTCTTCTTCTACAAATCTAATTGTCTCTGCAAACGAAAACGGTACAGTGGCATATTCCTGATCCTCATAGAACACATGCTCTGCAAGACTATAATTGAGTGATTTGTAAAACGCTGTATTATATAACACACCATGGAATGATAGCCCATCATATACATCATCCCACATATTCAGCACATCATTAAGCCCATACTCTCTGTTAAAATCAGGCACTTTGATATCCGCCGGTCTGTACTCATTCTTCGAAATGTCATAATATCTGAAGCTTTGTATTATAGCATCTGCTTCAGTATGCTCTAGAGAATTGATTAAATGCTTAAGGGCAAGTGTATCTGCCCAATCATCTGCATCTACAACCTTAAAGTACTTTCCCGATACATGTTCCACACCTATATTTATTGCTGATCCATGACCACCATTTTCTTTATTTATGATTTTAAACGTGCCTGGGTACCAGTTCACAAATCTTTGCGCCACTGAAACACTATTATCCGGTGTACCGTCATTCACAACGATAATCTCTAGCTTATCAAGCATATTCATATCGACATCTATTTCCTCAAAGCGGTCATCCTTTGCCGATACGTAATTGTGATATGCAGTTGTTTCGTCTGTATTCCTACATATCAAAAAAGAAGAAAGGCCCTTATTGAGAAACTTTTCTGCATTATAGGTTGGTATTATTATTGATAATATTTTACTCATTTATATGTTATATCCGTCCTGGTTTCCATAATGTTGTAATATTGCCCGACTAGCAAATGGTTACTATCCACGAAGCCTGCTGTATACCCATGCAGCCATAGGAAATAGCTTAAACTGTGTCTTACGAAGAAGCCATACACTCTTTCTGGAGCAGGCTGCATAAACTCCCGGATGCTCCTCTCTCAGCTTTAAATCAAACGCTTTCATCTGTTCAATGTTTTTCTCATCATTTCCTTTAGCAAGAAAAATCTGATATTCGTCATCCACCGCTTCTGCTATGCCACGCTCTAAATACAGCTTCTTGTAGGTCTGAAGACTGCCATGCACATTATTGTAATCAAAAAGCGCATTAAGCACCATTAAATGCTGGTCATGACGCTTAATCATCATTTTTATATCCACGCTCTGTCCGCTTCTGCCAAGCCTGTACTGGTATAGCGGAATTGGTGAAAAGGTGATGCTTGTGCAATATGGTATGGGATACAGTATATACTCCTGATCCTCATAAAAACAATGCTCATCCACCCTGATGTCATTTTTTTGCAAAATATCAGTACGTATCGTCATGGAATGTATTGTCACAAGAGGGTCCATAACTGCCTCTGCAAAGCCCCACTCTCTGTTGTAGTGGTAGCTGTTTGATGCTGCCTTTCTGCGCTTTGTGACCTTCATTGTCCTGTCATCAACCAGATTAAAATCATTTGAGATCATATCGGAATGTGTATGTTTCAACAGCTCAACAAACTTTGGCAGTTGACTCTTAGCCACCCAGTCATCTCCGTCGAGCACCTTAAAATACTTTCCTGTAGCTCGTGGAATGGCATAGTTTATGGCAGAGCCATGCCCTCCATTTTCCTTTGACAAAACCTTTATACTGTAGGGATATTTATTTTCATAGGTTTTAGCAATCTGGAGTGTCCGGTCTGTGGAGCCGTCATTCACAACCAATATCTCAAGACTTCTAAGCACGGATATCTCAATCAGTGAATCCAGACAGTTCTTTATATACTTTTCCACATTGTAGGCCGGCACTACTATGGTAAGAAGCTTTTCCATCTGTTATTCTCCAAGTCCATCCTCTATATACTGTATCAGATATTCCAGAGCCTCAGCTTCATCCTCTCCATCACAGATAAGCTCTATCTCATCTCCGGATTTGATGCATGCTCCAAGCACTGACAAAACACTTTTTGCATTTGCAGTATTTTGTTCATCGTATCTGAAGTTTACCTTTGACTTAAATTTCATTGCCTCCTTGCAGAGATTCCCTGCCGGACGCAAGTGTAATCCTGTAGGATTCTTGATTGTAATTTTTTGTGATAACAATTTCATTACCTCTTTTCGGTTTTGTTTTATTTAAGGATTATATTCCATCATTATTTGTTGTTTTTGCTTTTGATTCGCTGCTATTGCTTCCGGTATTACTGCCGGAACTTCCTGTACCGGTAGTTCCTGTATCTCCGGCATCTCCGACAGTTCCGCTGCTTCCGGTATTTCCTGAGCTTCCGGTATTGCCCGTATTACCGGTGTTGCCGGTATTTGAATTCCCAGTGTCTGAACTGTCCTCATTCTCGGATGAAATAATCACCTGCACCTTTATCTCACCCCAGGTATATTCGGTATTATCAAGATTTGGTGTGACTGTTACCGTATGTGTACCATCGTCTAGTCCTGTCACATCTATCCTGCCCCTGAGTGTCATTCCCGAAAGCTTGTCGATGTTTGATTGTGTTCCACTGACAACCACACTGGTCTTGTCTGTTGCAAATGAAAGTTTATGTCCATCTGAAACACCATCATAGGATATGTTACTGCTGTTTAAGGTCAGTGTTGCAGTTGCATTTGTCTCAATCTGTATATCTATGCTAAGCTTAGACTTTCCTGAATTGACAAGTGATACATTATCAGGCAGATATCCCGACAAATCTACAGATGTCTTTATATCCTCTGTCGCACTTGTAATATCAATCGGTCCCACATCTATCGATGTAATACTGTTGAGACTTTCAGCCGCACCCTTTATGAGAACGGATTCCTCAGACAGATTTACTCCAAGCACACTCTTTCCACCTGCCGGTGAGCCTGTTGTTGAGCATTTGATTGGAACCTCCTTGGTACTGAGCACATCAACTGAAATAGCTACTGACTTGTACTGGCTGTCAATATCAAGCTTTGACATATCGACCTCATCACCATTTTCATCAAGCATTATCAGCTCGCCTCTGTCAGTAATCTGATTATCTGCTACTATTGTATTCTCATCAACCTTGACGGTCACATTTGCAGAAGCAATCTCTGATACCAGTGATTTTGGTCCTCCAACCTTTACAACCTTTGGGTTTGCCTCCGGATTATCCCCCAAAGCCCTGTTGCCGGACACGCTTCCCTCAATCGATACCTTGACCGCAAACTGCTTTTGCATATATTCCTCAATTGAAACCGGTATCTGATGCTCGCCTCTGTTGAATGTAATGGAATGCTTATATTTTGTACAGCCTATATCCACCTTGACCGTAGCAGAATTCGGGTCATCCTTGTCTACAACTATATTCGATAAATCAACGTCTGCATAAAAATCAGAGTCATCAAGCTCAGACAGATAGCTTCTCTTTGCCGATACGGAAAAAGTCACTGTTTTGTCAGACTCTTTTATAGTAGGCCATTTACCCATATCTACCACTGCTTCTTTGCCTGTAACCGACACTGTCGTGGTAAATGTCTTTGTCTTTACCGGATCATTCAGATTGTATACAACCAGCCATAATATAAAAGCAAATGCAACTGCCAGTATTTTATATCCAATATTATTTGTGAAGGTCTTTAGAATCCTGTTTCCCATTCTTAAACCTCCTTTTTATCAATTCAAATCTTGTTGCCTCTCTGTGTCTGTTCTGGAGCTGTTTGAGCTGTTCTTTCAGATATTTTGAATCTATATCATACTCAATATGCCCCTTATAAGCAGTTGACACCGCTCCGGTCTCCTCTGAAACCACTATGGTAAGTGAATCACTGACCTCACTGACACCAACTGCCGCACGATGCCTTGTTCCAAGATCCTTTGAAAGCGCCAGGCTGTCCGACAACGGCAGATAACATGTCGCTGAAACGACACGATTACCCCGGACTATCACTGCTCCGTCATGAAGCGGTGTATTTTTCTCAAATATATTGATGAGAAGCTGGCTTGTAAGTATAGCATCAACATCAATTCCTGTTCTGATATACTCTCCAAGATTAATCTCATCCTCTATAACTATAAGCGCTCCTGTTTTTACTTTTCCCATTGCAAAGCATGCTCTTATAAGCTCTTCTATGGTCTTATCTGAAAATTTTTCAACCTCACCATGCGACGTGCTGAAAAAATCCCCAAGAATTGTTTTTCCTCCCAGGTTTTCCAATGCATTTCGAAGCTCCGGCTGAAAAATAACAACCATTGCAACAAGTCCTATATTAAACAGTCTCTCTGCAAGCCACAATATGGTGTCCATCTGGAATATTGCCGCCACAAGCACAAAAAGCAATATAACTATGATTCCCTTAAAGAGATTCCATGCTCTTGTTGTCTTAATCCACAAAAGTATGTTATAGAAGAGTACTGAAATAATGAGTATCTCTATGATATCTATGACACAGATTTTTACACCCGGCACATTTGTAAAAGTAAGAAACTGGTCTTTAAAACGCACCAATACACCACTCACATTTTCCATCGTACCCTCCTTTCCCAACAGTTATTCTGCCTTTCTTTAATCATTATTGTCTTTAAATATGTCTTCATCAATATCAAGCTCTCTCGCTATAGATTTTCTGCTGATATTCTCCTGATTGTGTTTCGGTATTTTCTTTCCCAGGCTTCCTGTATTTCCAAAATGCTTTACCACCTTTTCCTCTGTGGCAATCATCTTCTTTGGAACAGCCTTCACATAATAATAATATTCGTCATCCTCAAACTGTACATTTTCAGTACGTGCATAATCAAGATCCATAAATATAAATCTGATTATAACACCGACTAACAGTGAAAAAATACTTCCAACAACCAGCCATACAAGTCTTGACGTCATTCCAAGTACTAAATATCCGACTAACAGCGAAACAAACTGAATGAGTACGCCGGCCACCGTCGCAATATTCCATGAATTATTGACATTAAGCCGCCTCACCTGATATACAACCAGAGTCGTAATCACAAACACTACCATCACCATGAGCATTTCCTTGTTTTCAAGGAGCTGTCCCATTGTGACATTAATCTTTGTTGCACTGCCGCCCTTTTTGTCGGCAACCTCCGCAAGAGCAGAGGCATTCTGCCTGATCCCATCAAGGAAATAATAAACAAGAGTACCACATACTATCGCAATTACTGAATAGGCCTTTCTCAGCAAACCTGCTGCCACAGGCATCACATAAGGAATATGAAGCTGAAAGCACACCGGGGTGAGTAATGTCACCATGCTGTCCTTCGGTGCAAACCTGAAATATAGAAAATATAATACTATAAACAGCACAAAGGTGATAGTGGCAGCCTCAATCGAGAGCGCATACATATCAAGCAATATCATTACCGATGCAATAAATATAGCCGTATTTGCCGGGAAAAGCGCACACAAAAGTGCAAGAACAAGTGCCACCGGCAATGAGCTGATCTGTGTCATATAACCAATATTCAAATCTATTGTCAAAAATGCAGTAAATGCAATAATAAATTTTATTATTGGGAATATATAGTTTTCATATTCACCGTAAAACTTTACTGCCTTGTCTCTAATTTCCAGTAATTTATTCATAAGGGCTCCCTATCTCTTTATTTTTTCCTCTCTTGAGTATATCTTTCCGACCTCCTTAAGATGACTCATATATTCATGAACTTCTTTTCGGCCTGCCTTATATCTTGAAGCATACACCACAATTGTGACAAAAATGTAAACTGCTAAAAATGCCACATATAACACCCCGGTTGTAATTCCTATTGATTTAAAATCAAGGTTGTTTATCCGGTTAATAAGATCCTCTGCATTGATTGCCATCCATAAAACTACCAGACCAGCAAATGCAAATGTTCCGGTAAAAAAGCTTTTTAAGCATTCCTTCCATAAATAGTCCCAGCCGTAATATGACGCTGCCTGCTTATCAACGCGTTTATCCTTGCTGTCATACACAGCGACATGGAAAAGCTCTTTCACTTTTTCTTCATTAATCATAAATTTTCCTCGCTTAAGACGCAATATTATACTACTTAATATATCTCATCTTTTCTTTATCTGCAATTATCCTCTTATTCTCTCTTTTTTGTGCCGGCTTGTCTAGTACACTCTGCAATGTATTGGCAAGGTTTTTCTTGCACTCATCACAGTATTTTCCTGTAGGTATTGTCTTTCCGCAACACTCACATGGCAGACCATATGCTGAGCCCGGTGCAAAAGTCAATCTTTCCTCCCTGATCCATTTGTTAAGCTGTTTCATGGTTGTTTTGGTTTCTTTTGCAACAGTTTCTACCGGAACGTTCGGATTGTCCTCCACGAATTTTTTTACTACCTCAAATTTTTCATCCATTTTTTTCATACAGTTTGGACAAAGCTGCTCATTTGATAATTGATTAAATAGTCTGCCACAGCCTCTGCAATTTGTCACATTCATATAAAAACCTCCTATTTTCCCTGCCCTGTGCAAATACAAAGGGCATATACACTGCACTCACCTTTTTTTGCTATTGCATGTCCGATAGACTCAATAGTGCTTCCGGTGGTATATATATCGTCAACTATTAGTATATGGTCATATTTTACTATACTATCTAAAACTTGAAAAGCCCCGTCAAGATTTTTTTTGCGTTCAACGTATCCCAGCTGCTTCAACGGCTCTGTATTCTTCACTCTGCGGACAAGCCCCCGTGCCATCGGGATACCTGTTTTTTCCGACAACTGTCTGCCAAAGCATTCCGCCTGATTATAGCCTCTTTCCCTTCTCTTTCGTTTGTGCATCGGTACCGGGACAATAACTTCTATACCGCATTGCCTTATCCATTCAGCGTATTTATCAACCGCCGTTTCTGCAAAAAAAGCTGCATACTCTCTTCGATTCGCATATTTAAATCTGTACATTGATTCCTTTATGCTGCCTTTATAACCAAACAGGGCTTTTCCCTGTTTGTAAAAATCTTTTTTCCGGTATTTCCTGCAGTCTTCAACGGTACGCTTGCAGTCATCACAATACTCATGCCTCTCAGTGACTACGGTTTTTCCACAGCGCATGCATACAGGCTGCTTTATCTCTATAAGTTTCTTTTTACAATCACTATGTATAAGATGCTCATAAGGACTGAGGAGTCCATCACACACCGGACATCTTGGCGGAAATATGACATCTTGTATTTCCCTATATATTTCTGTAAACCTTCCCATTTTTATCCCCGAATTTTATGTTAATCTTTACAATAACTATTACTCATTAATATATAAAAAGCGGAGTGCAATAAATATCTCTTTAACAGTAGAAACTTATTGCTCTCCACTTTCTTTCCGTCATCTAATTAAAACTCTTCATCCTTTTTACCTGCAAGAAACTCAACATACTTTCCTGTTCCGATTGCCACACAGGTCATAGGCTGTTCTGCTGTTATTGTATTGATGCCGGTCTTCTCCTCAATAAGCTCCTCAAGTCCACGAAGGAGGGATCCCCCACCTGTGAGTACAATTCCTCTGTCTGCGACATCGGCTGCAAGCTCAGGAGGTGTCTGCTCAAGCACTGAATGAACAGCATCAACTATCTGAAGAGTAGCCTCTCTGAGTGCTTCCTCTGTTTCCTCAGAGCTTACAGTGATGGTTCTAGGAAGTCCTGTTACAAGGTTTCTTCCCCTGACCTCAAGTGTCTCCGGCTGTGCAAGAGGGTAGCATGTGCCTATTCTCATCTTGATATCCTCTGCTGTTCTTTCTCCGATAAGCAGATTATGCTTCTTTCTCATGTATCTCACGATTGCCTCATCAAAATCGTCTCCGGCAATCTTTATTGATGTACTTACTACAGAGCCTCCAAGTGAAATCACCGCAATATCCGATGTACCTCCTCCGATATCTACTATCATGTTTCCACATGGCTTTGCAATATCTATTCCGGCACCTATCGCTGCTGCTATAGGCTCCTCGATAATCTTTACATCTCTGGCTCCTGCCTCAAATGTTGCATCCTCTACTGCCTTTTTCTCGACCTCTGTTACTCCGCTTGGTACGCATACGCTGACAAGCGGCTTTCTAAAGTTCTTTTTGCCGATTGCCTTCTGGATGAAATACTTGATCATCTTTTCAGTGGTCTTGTAATCTGAAATAACACCCTGTCGGAGTGGTCTTACTGCCATAATGTTGCCCGGTGTTCTTCCAAGCATGAGTCTGGCTTCCTCTCCGATTGCCTTAATTTTGTCTGTATCCTTGTCAATAGCTACTACAGAAGGCTCTTTTAATACAACACCCTTTCCTTTTATATAAACAAGTATACTTGCTGTTCCTAAATCAATTCCGATATCTGATCCGACCATTTTGATAGCCCCTTTCCTGTTTTCATATTTATCAAAGTTTATTGCATATATCTATTACAGCTATCAATCTATGTTACCTGAACGTCATTTATCAAGCCACTGAGTCTGATTCATAACTGCCACACCATTAAATTTACACATACACTCTCTTATTATATACAATAAATCCCATTTTTCAAACTTTTTTTTTAAAATTGGCTACTTTTAATAAAAAATTAAACTATTTGCGGTCTTTTTCCAGATATGGTTTCAAAAACAGGCCCGTATATGACTGTTTTACCTCGCATATCTCCTCAGGTGTACCCTGCGCTATGACGGTTCCGCCGCCGTCTCCGCCCTCAGGTCCCATGTCTATGATATAGTCAGCTGTCTTTATCACATCGAGATTGTGCTCGATAACAACCACCGTATTGCCTCCGTCTGACAGCCTGCGCAGTATCTCCACAAGCTTGTGTACATCTGCAAAGTGTAGCCCCGTGGTCGGCTCATCGAGTATATATATGGTCTTTCCGGTGCTCTTTCTGCTAAGCTCTGTGGCAAGCTTGATACGCTGTGCCTCACCACCCGAAAGCTCTGTGGACGGCTGTCCCAGCTTCACGTAGGATAGTCCGACATCATAGAGCGACTGTATCTTGTTATGGATTTTTGGCACATTTTTAAAAAATTCAAGTGCCTCCTCCACTGTCATATCCAGCACATCATATATGCTCTTGCCCTTGTACTTTACATCAAGTGTCTCCCTGTTATATCGCTTGCCTCCGCAGACCTCACACGGCACATATACATCAGGCAGGAAATGCATCTCTATCTTAAGGATTCCATCGCCGCCGCAGGCCTCACACCGACCGCCCTTTACATTGAAACTGAAACGGCCCTTTTTATAGCCCTTTGCCTTGGCATCGGGTGTGGATGCAAAGAGGTCTCTTATCATGTCAAACACACCTGTATATGTGGCGGGATTAGAGCGGGGTGTACGTCCTATCGGTGACTGGTCGATGTCTATGACCTTATCAAGCTGTTCAAGACCATCTATACCGTCGTGGTCACCTGCGATACACCTGGCTCTGTTTAAGGATTTGGCCAGATGCCTGTAGAGTATCTCATTGGTCAGCGAGCTCTTTCCCGAGCCCGACACACCAGTGACACAGGTCATGATACCAAGAGGTATCTGCACATCAATATTTTTCAGGTTATTCTCCCTGGCTCCTCTTATCGTGATATATCCGCTTGGCTTGCGCCTCTCCTGTGGCACCGGTATCTTTATTTTACCGCTCAGATATGCTCCTGTGAGTGATTTCTTGCACTTTATGATGTCTTTTAATGAGCCTGCCGCCACTATCTCCCCGCCGTGCGAGCCGGCTCCCGGCCCTACATCCACGATATAATCCGCTGCACGCATGGTATCCTCATCATGCTCCACAACTATGAGCGTATTTCCCAGATTCTTAAGATTCATAAGTGCGCCAAGCAGCTTGTCGTTATCCCTCTGATGCAGTCCAATACTTGGCTCATCAAGTATATACGCCACACCGACAAGCCCTGAGCCTATCTGCGTGGCAAGCCTGATTCGCTGGGCTTCCCCACCTGAAAGACTTGCCGTGCCACGGGTAAGGGTGAGGTAATCAAGGCCGACCTGCTGCAAAAAGCCAACTCTCGCACGGATTTCCTTTAGTATCTGGTCTCCTATATAGTGCTGCTGCTCTGTAAGCTCTATATCAGCAAGGAACTTCACAAGCTCCTTCACAGACATGGACGTCATCTCATATATGTTCTTGTCCGCAACCGTAACGGCAAGTGACGACGGCTTAAGCCTCTGCCCCTTACAGCTCGTACACGGAGTGATGCGCATAAACTGCTCATACTCTGCCTTTGCCGTATCAGAAAAGGTCTCCTTGTATCGGCGCTCAACATTGTCCACAAGGCCGTTCCATACAAGGTCATAGACGCCTTCGCCTCTCTGACCCTTGTATCTGACCTTGAGCACCCTGCCGTCTCCACCGTAAAAAAGCAGTTTTTTCATGTCTGCAGATAAATCATCAATCGGTGTGTCCAGAGGAAGCCCATAGCCCTCATGCAGCGCACGCAGTGTCGCATAAGTATAGCTCTTTGGGTCTGTACATGACTGCCAGCCCATCACCTGTATGGCGCCCTCTGATATGGAAAGCGATGAGTCAGGCACCATAAGCTGTGGGTCAAACTCCATCTTGTAGCCGAGTCCGTAGCAGGTCGGACATGCTCCGAACGGATTGTTGAAGGAGAAACTTCTCGGCTCAACCTCATCTATGCTTATGCCACAGTCAGGGCACGCAAAATTCTGGGAAAAGGTCATCTGTTCGCCATCCACAATATCAACTATGGCATTGCCCTCTGTCAGTTCAAATACATTTTCAAGTGAATCAGTAAGCCTCTTCTCTATGCCCGGCTTTACAACCAGACGATCCACTACTATATCAATATTGTGCTTTATATTTTTCTCCATCGGGATATCCTCAGAGAGCTCATACATGCTGCCATCTACAATCACACGCACGTATCCGCTCTTTTTGGCTCTCTCGAACAGCTTCTGGTGCTCACCCTTGCGGCCTCTGACCACCGGTGCAAGAAGCTGGATACGTGTGCGCTCAGGCAGCGCCATAACAGTATCCACCATCTGGTCTATCGTCTGCTTTGTAATGGCACGCCCGCACTTCGGACAGTGTGGTATTCCAATTCTGGCATAAAGCAGTCTGAAGTAATCATATATCTCTGTGACTGTTCCGACAGTTGAACGTGGGTTCTTGTTGGTGGATTTCTGGTCAATGGAGATGGCAGGCGGAAGTCCCTCTATAGACTCCACATTCGGCTTCTCCATCTGCCCTAAAAACTGACGCGCATACGATGAAAGTGACTCCATGTACCTGCGCTGCCCCTCAGCATATATGGTATCAAATGCGAGTGATGACTTGCCGGAGCCTGAAAGCCCTGTAAAAACAACAAACTCATCTCTTGGGATGTCGAGACTGACACACTTTAGATTGTGCTCACTGGCACCTCGTATTTTGATGTATTTTCTTTCCTTTTTTGCCATAATTTGTGTTCCTCCAAATTGCTTCCAAATATCATAAGCTTTTATCGTATATCCCTCAGTGTGTTTTTCAGCATAATAAGCTTATCCCTGTACTCTGCAGCCGCCTCGAAATTGAGCTCTGCTGCTGCTTTTTTCATCTTTTTCTCTATATCCGCGATATGCTTCTCAAGCTCTTTTTTACTCATTGACTCCGGATCTTTGTCAAGAGCATTCTCATCGGCCGCTACCTTCTTTGAGATAGCTATGAGATCACGCACGGATTTCTGTATAGTCTGTGGTGTGATGCCGTGAGCCTCATTGTACTCTTCCTGTACCTTTCTACGACGCTTTGTCTCGTCAATTGCAACACGCATGGAGTCTGTAATCTTGTCCGCGTACATTATAACATGGCCCTCACTGTTACGTGCGGCACGTCCTATCGTCTGGATAAGTGAGGTCTCCGAACGAAGGAAGCCCTCCTTATCCGCATCAAGTATGGCAACAAGTGTAATCTCCGGGATATCAAGTCCCTCCCTGAGCAGATTGATACCGACAAGCACGTCAAATACGTCAAGACGCAGGTCACGTATTATCTCAGCTCTCTCAAGTGTATCTATATCTGAATGCAGGTACTTTACCCTGATGCCAAGCTCTGCCATATAGTTTGTGAGATCCTCAGCCATACGCTTTGTGAGTGTGGTGATAAGCACCTTGTGATGGTTTGCAGTCTCCTTATTGACCTCTGATACAAGGTCATCAATCTGTCCCTCAACAGGGCGCACTGATATCTCAGGATCCAAAAGTCCTGTCGGTCTGATAATCTGCTCCGCACGAAGAAGCTCATGCTCATTCTCATACTTATTAGGAGTGGCTGAGACAAAGAGCATCTGGTCTATTTTACCCTCGAACTCCTCGAAATTGAGAGGTCTGTTGTCAAGGGCCGAGGGCAGTCTGAAGCCATAGTCCACAAGAGTGGTCTTTCTGGAGCGGTCACCCGCATACATACCGCCTATCTGCGGAATCGTGATATGTGACTCATCCACGATTATGAGAAAATCATCCGGGAAGAAATCTATGAGTGTCATAGGAGGTTCCCCCGGCTTTGCAAAGTTCAGATGCCTCGTATAGTTCTCAATTCCTGAGCAGAAGCCTGTCTCCCTCATCATCTCTATGTCAAAATTGGTCCTCTCTGCTATTCGCTGAGCCTCTATGAGCTTGTCCTCGCCCTTAAAATACTTCACACGCTCCTCAAGCTCTTTCTCTATATTGAGGCAGGCCTCATTTATCTTCTCCTGCGAAACAACATAGTGCGATGCCGGGAAGATCATCGTATGCTCAAGCGAACACTTTACCTCGCCGGTCAGCACATCGACCTCCACTATCCGGTCTATCTCATCACCGAAAAACTCAACCCTGATTGCCGTATCATCGGCATTTGCCGGAAATATATCAAGCACATCACCATGCACTCTGAATGTGCCTCGGTGAAAATCCATATCATTCCTGGTGTACTGTAAATCTATGAGAGCCCTCGCGAGATCATCCCTGTCCCTCTCCTGCCCCGGGCGCAGCGAAATACTCATGCCTGTCCATTCATCAGGACTTCCAAGTCCGTATATGCAGGAAACCGATGCCACGACAATGACGTCCTTTCGCTCCGTGAGTGCTGCCGTGGCCGAAAGCCTGAGCTTATCTATCTCATCATTTACGGAGGAATCCTTGGCTATGTACGTATCAGACTGCGGCACATAGGCCTCTGGCTGGTAATAGTCGTAGTAGGACACAAAATACTCTACCGCATTTTCAGGGAAAAACTCCTTCATCTCACCATAGAGCTGCCCCGCCAGTGTCTTATTGTGCGATATGATAAGTGTAGGCTTATTGAGTGCTGCAATGACATTGGCCATGGTAAAGGTCTTGCCGGAGCCTGTAACTCCAAGTAAGGTCTCAAACTGGTTGCCCTCCTTAAAGCCCTTTACAAGCTGCTCTATCGCCTGCGGCTGGTCGCCGGTCGGCTTGTATTTTGAATGCAGTTTAAATTCCATAACGCACGCTTCCTCCAAAAAAATCTTAAATACTGCTTTTGTAAAATTATAAAAAGACAAAGTCAATCATTTATAGTATGCACTTACGCGCTTTATTTTACTACAAAAAATCGACTTTGTCCACAATTTTAGAACATTCGTTCTTGTTTATTTATTTTATGTTACCATTCACACCTAAAAGTGTGACCAGCAACGATTACAGCCATTTAAAATTTACTTCACGCGTCCACAGCACTGCTTATATTTCTTGCCACTGCCACATGGACATGGGTCATTCGGATATACCTTGGCTGCTGCACGGCGCTTTGGTGCATTCTGTGCTGACTCATCCTTGTTTGTGCCCGAAATCTTTGCAACCTGCTCTCGCTCAACCTTCTGCTCAACCTGTACATGATACAGCAGTCTGACAGTATCCTCCTGGATAGCTGAAATCATGTCGTCAAACATATCAAAGCCTGCCATCTTGTACTCTACGATTGGATCTTTCTGTCCATAAGCCTGTAAGCCGATTCCCTGACGAAGCTGTGCCATATCATCGATGTGATCCATCCACTTTCTGTCGATTACACGAAGAAGCACGACACGCTCAATCTCCCTGAACTGCTCAGGCTCAGGGAATTCTGTCTCCTTCTGCTCATAAAGCATGACAGCCTTTTCCTTTAAGTACTGCTTGAGCTGCTTTGCATTCTTGATGGACTCAATATCCTCTTTTGTAATCGGATCAAGAGGAATGACCGGAAGCACAAGCTCGTTGAGCTCTACAAGATCCCAGTCAGCTCTGTCAATTTCCTCAGAAATACATCTGTCGACAGACTTCTCAACCTGCTCCTGAACCATCTTAAGGATAGCATCACGCATGTTGTCACCGTTAAGCACCTTCATACGCTCGCTGTAGATAATCTCTCTCTGGTCATTGTCCACCTGGTCATACTCGAGAAGATTTTTACGAATACCAAAGTTGTTGGCCTCGATTTTCTCCTGAGCCTTCTCAATAGCAGATGTGAGCATCTTATGCTGGATCTGCTCGCCCTCCGGTACTCCGAGAGCATTGAAAACGCCCATCAGACGCTCTGAACCGAAAAGTCTCATGAGGTCGTCCTCAAGTGAGATGAAGAACTGTGACTCACCAGGATCTCCCTGACGTCCGGCACGTCCACGGAGCTGATTGTCTATACGTCTTGACTCATGGCGTTCTGTACCGATAATCTTAAGACCTCCGGCAGCCTTTGCCTCATCGTCAAGCTTGATATCGGTACCACGGCCTGCCATGTTGGTTGCTATTGTAACTGCACCGTGCTGTCCTGCAAGTGCAACAATCTCTGCCTCTTTCTCATGGAACTTGGCATTTAATACTGTGTGAGGGATTCCCTCTCTCTTGAGCATGCCGCTCAAAAGCTCTGATGTCTCGATGGTGATTGTACCTACAAGAACAGGCTGTCCCTTTTCATGTGCCTCTTTAACCGCATCCACAACTGCCTTGAACTTTTCCTTTTTGGTAGCGTATACAGCATCCTGCAAATCAATACGCGCTACCGGCTTATTTGTAGGTATCTCGACAACATCCATGCCATAGATATCACGGAACTCTTTTTCCTCTGTGAGAGCTGTACCTGTCATACCGGCCTTCTTGTCAAACTTGTTGAAAAAGTTCTGGAATGTGATTGTGGCAAGCGTCTTGCTCTCTCTCTTGACCTTTACATGCTCCTTTGCCTCGATAGCCTGATGCAATCCGTCAGAATAACGACGCCCCGGCATGATACGTCCGGTAAACTCATCTACGATAAGCACCTCATCATCCTTTACCACATAGTCCTGATCTTTGAACATGAGGTTGTGCGCACGAAGCGCAAGTATGATATTGTGCTGGATTTCAAGGTTCTCAGGATCTGCAAGGTTCTCGATATGGAAGAACTGTTCTACCTTTTTCACACCATCCTGTGTGAGGTTTACGACCTTATCCTTCTCATTTACGATGAAATCACCGGTCTCGTCCTGGACAATGCCCATGATGGCATCCATCTTTGAATACTCAGGAACATCCTCACCACGCTTCATCTGTGTAGCCAGGATATCGCATGCCTCGTAAAGTCTTGTCGACTTGCCACTCTGTCCTGAAATGATAAGAGGTGTACGTGCCTCATCGATAAGCACTGAATCGACCTCATCGATGATAGCATAGTGGAGACCTCTCTGAACAAGCTGTTCCTTGTAGATAACCATGTTGTCACGCAGGTAATCAAATCCAAGCTCATTGTTTGTGATATATGTAATATCACAGCCATAAGCCTCCCTGCGCTCGTCATTGTCCATGCCGCCAAGTACTACGCCGACCTTAAGTCCTAAGAACTCATGAACCTGTCCCATCCACTCAGCATCACGCTTTGCAAGGTAATCATTGACTGTGACAATACACACACCCTTGCCCTCAAGTGCATTAAGGTATGCAGGAAGTGTAGAAACAAGTGTCTTACCTTCACCGGTTCGCATCTCTGCAATACGTCCCTGATGTAAAATAATACCACCGATTATCTGTACTCTATAATGCTCCATGCCAAGCACACGCTTAGCAGCCTCTCTTACTGTAGCAAATGCCTCCGGAAGAATATCATCAAGTGTTGCTCCGTCCTCCAGACGCTTTTTAAACTCCCTTGTCTTATCCTTTAATTCTTCATCGGAAAGCTTTCCCATTGCTTCCTTATATGACTCAACCTTGTCAGCAATCGGGTAAATTCTCTTAAGCTCTCTCTCGCTGTGAGAACCAAAGATCTTTGATAATGCGCTCATATTTTTCTCCTATAACTTCAAATTGCCCTTGTACAGGCTCACAATAGTGTTATTGTAACACTTTGAGGATGATTGCACAACCTAAAGGGATGAATGTTTTGTAAACATTTTATAAAAAAATTTGCGGGAGTGTCGAGCTTTAATGGGGGCTTCGCGCGTGGGAGGCTGTGAGGTCCGGGGGAGCACACAGTATATTCCTCATAAAAAATATGAAGTCAGCCACGGCTTTTTGCCCGGACAGGCTGTGTTTTTGTGATAGTGCTTCATGCTATTTGAGTTTATGGAACGCCGTGGCAATTCATATTTTTTATTCTGAACACACTGTGTACTTCCCGGATCCACTTTGTTGTGCGCGAAGCATGGTGGAATTATGTTCAATTCAAAAAGCTCTCCACAAGGGAGAGCTTTTTGGAGTTGCCTATTTTTTAGTTATTCATCTGGGCTTCATATGCTTCGCGGCATGCTTTTGCGAGCTGATCACCGCAGGATGTATTCTTAAATCCACATTTAATTCCACCGATTTTTTCCTCTACCTGGGCAACTGTGAGTCCTTCAACGAGCTTTGGGATGGCCTTGAGATTTCCGTTGCAGCCTCCTGTAAACTTTACGTTATGTACTACATCTCCATCGAGGTCAAGCTCAATCTGTGTTGAACAGGTTCCTTTTGTTTTGTAAATATATGACATATTTTATCCTCCTGTGTTTTCAGTTTTTTTTTGTGTATACATGATTATAACATATATTTTTACATCTTTACTATGTTTTTTCACATTTTCAAACTCAGTTTTTCAATTCAGAAATCACTGTACACACATAACAGTGTGACCAGCAATGATTCAGATTCATAAATCTTTTCTTATATTTATTTATGTATTTATTTACGCCATAACGTATTACACCGTAACGTAAGGGACGCTGCTTGCGGGCACCGCGGCGGTCTGTATACACTCCGGTGTCCGTGAATAACGAAGCTGCTTAGATACTGTCGAATTAAGTTTCGACGGTTTCGTCCACCTATGAAAGCCTATAAGGCATAATTCATACAGTATCTTGGCTGCGCAGTGTAACGGACACCTGAGTGTATACAGCCCACCGTGGTGCCCGCAAGCAGCGTCCCGTACTACTAACACTACAATACTACAGTCTCAATGAAGCAATATCCCCCACTCTAGAGGATTACCGGCTGAATCTGTCGTCCGGCCATCACTTCATTTATTGTGCCGACAACCTGTTTGCCGTCACACACGAGTGAATTCGGTTTCTTCACACAGTCATCCTGCCCAAACGGCACAAAATAAATGTTTTTCATATTCATCAGCTTTCCGATATTCTTAAAGTTGATGCCGAGCGCATCATTTGTGGAAATCCCGATAACAAGCGGTCTGCCGTTTCTCAGATGAGCCTTTGCCGCGAGAAGGACCGGTGTATCCACTATGCCGTTTGCAAGCTTTGCCGCTGTGTTGCCGGTGCATGGGTAAATCACCATCACGTCAAACAGCTTTCCCGGGCCGACACGCTCTGCCTCCTGCAGTGTCCTGATGCCCTCATCCCCTGTGATTTCGGAGATAGTATGCATAAAGTCTCCCGCCTTTCCAAAGCGTGTATTCATCATCTGTGCATTATAGGAATATACAGGTGTCACATGCGTGAAGCTATCCACAAGCCGCTTTGCAACATCCTTAGTCTTTTCAAAACTACAGAAGGAGCCTGTAATTCCCATTCCTACGGTGCAATCCGAAATAACCATAAGCCCTCCGTCATACCTTTTCTTTTCATACAGTCATAAAGTATTTTTGCACCAGTTTTCGGACAGTATATGCCCGGAAGGCCGAGCGCATGCGTACAGTTTATCTGATACCTCTTACAAGCCTCAAAATCACAGCCGCCGGGCTTAGATGCAATGTCTATAATTATCGCATCTTTTTGCAAAATCATGATTAAACTTTCATCTATAACCCTATCCGGTACTGTATTTATGAGAAACAGTGTTTCAAAGCAGGCCTTGGCAGGATCATTAAAATCCACCGTTTCATATCCCAGTTCAGCGGCCTCATGCCTTGCCTGTTTTCTCCTTGCCATAACCATGACATGGGCTCCCATAGCAGAAAAAACGCGGGCAATTGCCTTTCCGCATTTTCCAAACCCGCTCACAAGTACCTTTGAGCCGTATATACCATGTATGCTTTTTTGTATTGCTATGGACGCAGTGGCCTCGGCCGTAACAATGGCATTCTGCTCTATGACAGTTTCATCTCTCATAAAGTCACAGCCCCTGTCAATGCCGGGAAAGCACTCCGGCATCATGCCGCCCCACACTGCAATATTGTTAATTATTATATTATGTTTTAATTTTTCTATATCACTATTTATAAGCTTAAGCTTTGAAAACGGTGTAGGAAACACAATATTCCCAACACGCTCATAATCAATCCCACCGCTATTTCTGCAATCTGTCTGTTCTCCTCCCAGCATATCAGCAAGGTACTTTTGCCTCTGATCCGTAACATATATTATAGTGTCTTTTTGCATAATAACTTCTTCCTTTCGCTATAATATATGCGCATTTCCAGCTTATGTGAGGGTATTTTGTTTTCTCGCTTAAAGCTTCCTCATAAAGCTTTTTCAAAGCTTTACCTATTCAAAAAAATACAGAGCCTGGCATATATTCCGCAAAGCTCTGTATTTTTATAAATTCTACATTTAATTTTTAAATTATCCTATTCAATTCCGGTTCCAACGGATAATCTCTCCGTAGCTTATTACAGCTGTGTGACAACAAAAATATCGTAGATGGCTTTTATTGCCTTGTCAAAATCATCATTGCTTACACCGATGATGATATTGAGCTCTGATGAACCCTGATCAATCATGCGCACATTGATATTGGCATGTGCAAGTGCAGAGAAAATCCTGCCGGCTGTACCACGGTTTGACTTCATGCCACGGCCAACAACAGCGATAAGCGCGAGGTCTGACTCTAGGTCAATGATATCAGGATGAGCAAGTCTTCTGATTGAGCTGATAACCTGCTGCTCCTTGCCCTCAAACTCTGCCTGATGTACGAATACTGTCATAGTATCGATACCTGATGGCATATGCTCTATAGAGATACCATTCTCCTCAAACGCCTGGAGAGCCTTTCTACAGAAGCCCACCTCTGAGTTCATCTTGTCCTTGTCGATATTTACCGCAACAAAGCCCTTCTTTCCGGCGATACCTGTGATGGTATAATCAGGCTTTTGGCATGTGCTCTCAACGATGAGAGTACCAGGTGCTTCCGGGTCGTTTGTATTTCTGATATTGATTGGGATGCCTGCCTTTCTTACAGGGAAAACAGCATCCTCGTGGAGCACTGATGCTCCCATGTATGAAAGCTCTCTGAGCTCTCTGTATGTAACAACCTTGATTGGCTGTGGATTGTCGATAATTCTAGGGTCAGCTACGAGACAGCCTGAAACATCTGTCCAGTTCTCGTACATGCTGGCACGGCATGCCTTTGAGACGATTGAACCTGTGATATCTGAACCACCTCTTGAGAAGGTGACTACCTTTCCGTCAGGTCCTGCTCCGTAAAAGCCCGGAATAACAGCCTTTTCTGTCTGCTCAAGTTTCTTTGAGAGCACCTTGTCTGTCTTTTCTGCATCAAAATTGCCATTCTCATCAAAGAAGATGACTGTTGCCGAATCTATAAACTCATATCCGAGATAGTTTGCCATGATGATTCCGTTTAAGTACTCACCACGTGAGGCTGCATAATCTACGCCTGCTTTTGCCTTGAAATTCTCAGCTATAATCTTGAACTCCTCATCAAGCGCCAGCTTTAAATGAAGACCATTTATGATTGAATCATATCTGTCCTTGATTTTTCTGAGCATAACCTTGAAATCCTGATCATTCTCAGCCAGATCATAGCATGCATAAAGCATATCTGTTACCTTTGTGTCTTTGGAATTTCTCTTTCCCGGTGCACTCGGCACAACATATTTTCTTGACTCATCGCTTCTTATGATGTCGCCAACCTTTGTGAACTGCTCTGCGCTGGCGAGCGAGCTGCCGCCAAACTTTACTACCTTTACCATTTGTCTATTTTTCCTCTGCTTCCTATATAAATAACTGTATTAGCCAATATTATACCTCTTTGATAAATCATTCGTCAATACTCAATATAGTCAACATCCAACTTCATAACATCGTGTTCTTTGTCAAATGTAATGATACCGTATGATGGCATGCAGCCCCACAGCGGTGCACCGATGCTTCCCGGATTCATCATCGCAAGACCATTATGCTTATCATAAAACAGCTTGTGTGTATGGCCAAAGAGCGCCAGGTCTGCCCCGATTTCCTTCGCATGAAGCTCCAGATGCATATATGACATCTTTACTCCGTATGTATGTCCATGGCACATGAGCACCTTATAGCCGTCGATATCAATAAGTCTCTCTGTATCTCCCCGTGAAAAATCACAGTTCCCCGGCACATTGACCATGGTTATATGAGGGAACTCTCTCCTAAGGGCATCCGCATCCACAACGCAGTCTCCCAGATGAAGTATCATATCAGGCTCCTCTCTTTTGACTGCCCGAATCATATTTCCCACATTACCATGTGAATCACTCAGTACCAAAACTCTCTTCATGCGCGTCTCTCCTATATCTTGTTTTACGTATCCATCCAGAACCACCCAACACACATTCGCAAAAACGCACGATACTCGTGCTTTCTAGCTGCTACGCATCTAATTTTGCTCATATGTGTGGGGGGCTCTATTCGAGCCACCTTGAGAACAAAAAATCTGCCGCTTACATGCGAGCATGACGCATCAGCCTTTTTGTTCTCAATGGTTCTGAATAGTTGCCTTTTTTATATATTATCATAAGTTTTCCGCGTGTAAAATATTTTTTTCTTTATATACACAAAAAGCTCCATGCCGACTTCATTGTCAGCCCGGAGCTTTTAATCTTTAATTTTAACTATGCAAGCCTCTTCCACTGCTTGCTGCACTTATAATAAGAATAGAACATACATCTTTCTGCCTGCTCGCATCTGACCGGTGCACTCTCGATATTGCACTGGCAGTTTACAATAGCATCTGCTTTTCCCTTACATGAACCCTTTATCATTACATCATCTAAAACTTCGTCTGACATTCTCTTTCTCCTCACATTTGTTTGATAGTATATTTACCTGTTACAATATTGATATATTTTATTATTTTTCTCTGTACGGGCTATGCTTTACGTACTCTTACCATCGGCTTAAATACTAACATCTTGTCCGCAACAGTTGTGATTATACTATATATTGTATTTTAAATCCATATGTCATTTCTAACAAAACAAATGATTTTTTATGTCACATTTTTCACTTGACGAATTTCATTTTCATGTTCAAGCCCAAAAATCAAGGATATCTGAGTAAAACTTTTCCAAGGTATCATCATCCGCATTAAATATTTCATGCTTCGAATCAGGATAGACCTTCTTTGTGCCCTGAGGAAGCTTTGCAATAAATTCATCCTCAGCGGTGTTTGATACCAGAGTATCCTTCCCTGCCTGACATAACAGCACCGGTATTTTAATTTCCTGTACATGCTTCTTTATATATTTGGATGCCTTACGCCCTGCCCTGCACCATCTGTATGTAGCGCCATTTGTACGATAGCGCTCGTTATCTACCTTACACTTGTATATGTAGTCATAACGTTCCCTTGAAAGACAACAGCTCGACTCAAAATCATACTCATCCGTATACTGTGTCTGACTTGGAAGATATTTATCGTTCCAGTTAAGCACTCTTGCAACAAACAGTATCGCCTCCACGGCAAAATGTGAAAAATTGCCATAAAGCATCTCTATCATAGGACTTGAAAGTACTGCCTTTGCAAATACCTCCGGATGCTTCTCAAGATACAGGGCAGCTATCGCGCCTCCCATAGAGTGACCGTACAGGTAAAGCGGTCTGCGCCCCTCACGCTTCATCACAATCTCGCGGATAAACATATCAAGATCACCCACATAATCGTCAAAGCTGTTTACAGTGACCATGCTCATATCGGATACACTTCTGTCCGAATAGCCGTGACCGCGATGCTCCACCATATATACTGAGTATCCGGCCTTTGCGAAATAGTAAATCATCTCATAATATTTAGGCATACACTCTGTAAATCCATGTGATATGACTATGGCAGCCTTTGGTACAGGTGTCGTCACATAGCCGTAATGTATGCGTGTGCCATCTGCACTCTTCATATAGCCATCTTCAAAATTAAGCCTGATAAAAGGTAAAACATATCTTGTTAATTCCTCATTATATTTTTCTTCTGTAATAATCATAGCATTCCTCACTTTTGGTATTTGATATTTTGTAAGTCACTATATCTCAATCCGGTCAATAAGATTCAGGTCATATTTTCTGACTATATCAAGTGCCTTTTCATAGCTTTCCACATCACATATATTGTCCACTGTATGTGCATCAAGCCCCAGTATCACTTTGTTGCCGATGTCATGCGGTATACACCAGAAGCGCTCTGTCGGATAGTGCTTTCCTGCACTGATACCAAGCATGTTTATCTCAAGCGGTATGTCAAGCTCCTTAAGTGCCTTGCACATCCTCGTCATCTCCCATTCGTAGACAGAATCAAGTCCCTGATAATTTATTAAATCAGGATGTGCTAAATAGCTGTACATGCCTGTTTTCATGCCCTCTATAACAGTATCCACATACTCGCGTATACGGCTCTCATCATCTGTCGGTGTGCCTGTATACGGGCCTGTCTGCTCTGATTTCATAAAATGCTGGCCCATTATCATGTAATCACAGCCAAGCCTGTCAAACATAGCCTTCTGCTCCTTGAAAAACTCCGGTATGTACTCCGCCTCAAAGCCAACGTAGAGCTTTATGTCGGATGCATACTCCTTCCCAAGCTCCCTGATGGCATACACATACTCCGGTGCCTGCTCCATCGTCATCCGAATGCCCGACACATAGCCATCCTTAAAGGGGCACGGCACATGGTCTGAAAAACCAAGCTCTGTGATTCCCATTCTGATTGCTGCCTCTATATATTCACGCTCACTGCCATATGCATGCTGGCACCTATAGGTGTGCGTATGGTAGTTTGCCTTTAAAAATCCCGTCATTACTTAAAGCTCCAAAAATCTATCTCTTATTGCTGTTCAGACAGCTATTCAAATACTACAATTAAAATCAATTTTATCACTTTTTGCACTTTATTACAATCTCATATTTTTGGGACTTTTTTCTCTATGAAATATATATGCGTTATGTTATAATCCATTGATATATGATAGTCATAATAATTCTGTCCACCACACAATCATAAATGAGGGGCAAAATACCTTTTGACCCTCATATCATTATATTTTTATATACGGAGGAAATAATGTTCAAAAAAGAAGTGGTTCCCTCCCAGGGACTGAGAATTATCATCGTCGGATGCGGCAAGGTAGGCCGTACTCTCGTTGAGCAGCTTGGCAAGGAGGGGCACGACATAACAATTGTCGACAAAAACAGGGAGAGGATTTCCCAGGTATCCAATATCTATGATGTAATGGGTATTGTGGGAAACGGTGCCAGCTACAAGATACTGCAGGAAGCCGGTATTGATGATGCCGACTTAATCATCGCAGTCACAGGCTCTGATGAGCTGAATCTGCTATGCTGTACCATTGCCACACAGGTCGGCAACTGTGCTGCTATAGCCAGAGTCAGAACGCCTGAATACAGCCAGGAGGCCAAATATCTGCGCGACAAGCTTGGTCTTGCACTCATTATCAACCCTGAGCTTGAGGCAGCTATTGAGATGGCTCATATTCTTTATCTGCCGTCCAGCCTTGAGGTGACAAACTTTGCTCACGGTCAGGCACAGCTCATCAAGTATGAGATTCCCGAGGGAAGTATGCTCGATGGAACAAAGCTCATGGATCTGGGCACCAGACACCATGCCAGCATACTTATCGGTGCAGTCGAGAGAGATGATGAGGTCACTATCCCATCAGGTGATTTTGTGCTCCGTAAGGGCGACAAACTGTCATTTGTCGGCGAACGCAGACATACAAAGGAGTTTTTCAGCCACATCGGAGTCAATACACACAGTGTAAAAAATACACTGATTATCGGAGGTGGCAAAGCCGCATATTACCTGGCAAAGCAGCTCATCTCACGAGGCATAAAGGTCAAAATAATCGAAAATAGCTTCGAGCGCTGTGAAGAGCTTTCCATACTGCTTCCGGATGCTGTCATCATAAACGGTGACGGAACAGAACAGGCACTCTTAAAGGAAGAGGGCATAGAGACCTGCCAGTCATTTGTACCTCTGACAGGTATAGACGAGGAAAATATCATGCTTACGCTCTATGCGAAACAGGTTTCCAATGCAAAGGTCATAACAAAGCTTAATCATATCACTTTTACCAATGTAATAAACAGCCTGGACCTTGGCAGTGTAATCTCGCCAAAATACATCACCTCAGAAGCCATAATTGCCTATGTCCGTGCAAAGAAAAACTCTATGAACTGCAATATAGAGACGCTCTACCACATGTACGACTCAAGAGTTGAAGCAATCGAGTTCTTTGTGTCAGAAAACTCAAATGTGACAGACATACCGCTTCGAGACCTAAAGCTCAAAAAGCATCTGCTTATCTGCTTCATCAACCGAAACGGCAAAATTATTATCCCTACAGGTAATGACTGCATACAAAAAAATGATACTGTCATGATTATAACAACCAATACCGGCTTTACGAATCTTCAGGATATTATGGAATAGTGGGGGAATGATATGAACACTTCAGTAATTCGATATCTTCTGGGATATATTTTAAAGCTTGAAGGCTTTTTGCTGCTTCTGCCATGTATTGTTGCCGGTATTTATTATGAAAAAAGCGGCATCTACTTTTTGATTGTTGCACTCATAAGCATAGCTATCGGTTTTATTTTTTCGGCTAAAAAACCGAGGGATTTTACCTTTTACCTGAAGGAGGGCTGTGCTACAACCGCACTGGGCTGGGTAGTACTGAGTATATTCGGCTGTCTGCCGTTTTACATATCAGGAGAGATTCCAAGCTTCACAGATGCTCTTTTTGAGACCATCTCCGGCTTCACCACGACAGGAGCGAGCATCCTGCCTGAGGTAGAATCACTCTCCTACTGCATGAATTTCTGGCGCTGCTTTACACACTGGATTGGTGGTATGGGTGTGCTCGTATTTCTGCTTGCAATCATACCACTTTCGGGTGGCAGCAACATAAATCTGATGCGCGCAGAAAGCCCGGGTCCTTCCGTTGGAAAGCTCGTTCCGAAGATGCGGCACACTGCCAGGCTTTTATACATAATATACTTTGGTCTTACGACTATGGAGATTATTTTCCTGCTTTTCGGAAAAATGCCTCTTTACGATGCCATCTGTACCTCTCTCGGCACAGCCGGAACAGGAGGCTTTGGTATCAAAAACGACAGCTTTTGCAGCTACAATGTTTATCTGCAGTGGGTTGTTACCATATTTATGATACTTTTCGGTGTCAATTTCAACGCTTACTACCTGCTTTTCTTCGGTCACATCCGTGACGCACTTAAGGTGGAGGAGGTCAGATACTATTTCGGTATCATAATAGCCTCCGTTGTAGTCATAAGCGTAAATATCGCACATATGTGCACCGGCGTGTTTGACGCAGTCACAAAGGCAGCGTTTCAGGTTGGCTCAATCATCACGACAACAGGATTCTCGAGCACCGATTTCGACAGATGGCCTGAGATTTCAAAGACACTGCTTGTGCTTTTGATGTTCATCGGCGCATGTGCCGGAAGCACCGGCGGCGGTATCAAGGTATCTCGTATTGTCATCGCTGTAAAGACAATAGGCAAGGAGTTAAATGGCTACATTCATCCAAAGAGTGTGAAAAAGCTCACCTTTGAGCACAAGCCTGTAGACCATGATGTTATCAGGTCAATAAATGTTTATTTCATGACGTATGCCGTCATTTTTGTTGTTTCAATGCTGCTTATTTCCGTTGAAAACTATGATTTCACTACCAATTTCACGGCTGTCGCAGCTACATTTAACAATATCGGACCAGGTCTTTCTCTGGTCGGTCCGACATGCAATTTCGGCTTTTTTAATAATTTCTCCAAATATATACTGATGTTTGACATGCTTGCCGGAAGACTCGAGCTGTTTCCACTGCTCATCCTCTTCCACCCGTCAATCTGGAAGGAATTATTTATTCAAGCAGATAAAAAAGTAAAAGGGAATCGAAAGGAGAAACAAAATGTTCGCATGTAAAAATTGCGGTGGAAATGTGAAGTTCGACATCAAATCAGGCCAGTTAGCCTGTGAATACTGTCATTCACTTTTCGACCCTTACGCGTACGAGGACAAAACCTCTGACGCAGAGGTTCAGAAGGACTTCGAAGCAACCATTTTCACATGCCCTCAGTGCGGAGGAGAGATCCTGAGCACAGACGATACCGCAGCAGGCTTCTGCAGCTTCTGCGGTGCATCAACTGTGCTCTACAGCCGCATGCAAAAGGAGCACAAGCCGGCTTATATCATACCATTTGCAAAGAGCAAGGATGACTGTAAGCAGGCCTACATGAGCCTCATGAAAAAGGCTATTTTCGCGCCAAAGGAGCTTAAGGATCCTAAGTTTATCGATGGATTCAGAGGTATATACATGCCTTACTGGACATATTATGTTACCCAGAAAGCTCCTATTTCACTTCCGGCGAAAAAATCCCACCGTTCAGGAGATTACATCATTACAGACCATTTCAGGCTCGAGGGAGATCTCGACGCCTACTACAAAGGACTGTCCTACGATGCATCTTCATCATTTGATGACAACATCAGCGAAAAACTTGCGCCATATGATGTGAAGAATATGAAGCGCTTTACACCGGCATTCTTAAGTGGTTTTTACGCTGATACAGCTGATTTACCATCAACGGTTTACTCAAGCGACGCAATGGATGCAGCCTGTACAAACACAGTCAGCGAAATAAGTAAAGAGCCTGCCTTTACCGGCTTGTCAGTCGACAGTGACTCCGCTGCTCTTTCGCCTTTAAGTCTTGGCACTACTGTAAAAGAGACAGATTACTCGATGTTTCCGGTATGGTTTTTGTCGTACCGCAATAAAGATCGTGTGGCATATGCCACAGTAAACGGTCAGACAGGTAAGGTTGTAGCTGATTTACCTATTTCTATCGGCAAATTCCTGCTTGGCTCACTGATTGCTGCAATTCCGGTATACATACTGCTTTGTATGCTGACTGTTCTAACGCCGGGCATGACACTTACTATTGTCGGTATACTCGCCATCGTTGCAAATCTCTGCTACTCACAGGAGCTCACTATGATTGCAATAAAAGAAGCAGGAGCTGAAGATAAGGGTCGTATTGCCAAAGAACAGCCCGAAGCGCTTGGTGCCATCGACAACCGCAGGCGTCTTAAAGCTGCCAAAAAGGCAACAAAAAGCATGAAGAAAAAGACAAACACATCGTTTGTAGCTTATTTTATAGTTTTTATATTTGTCATCCAATTTGTTCCTGCTCTGTTTGCAATCATTGCAGATATCGGAGGCACCTTTGGCAATGCAGACGGCAGCCTAATTTTATTTTTTGTTTTGACCATCATATCATTTATTTTTTCAATCAGAGCCTTCTCAAGCTTTGACAGGATGCCCGGACACAAGGGAGTTGCCGGACTCATCTTTGGCATGGTATCCATGCTTATTGGTGATGCTGTGCTCTTTATACAGCCGGTGCTTGATGCATGGTACTATGGTGCCTCATTCATCATCATCGCCTCAGTGCTTATCACACTGATAAATGTCATCCACGCGTTCAACGTGCTCACAACACGCAGGCTGCCTCAGTTTGCCACACATAAGGGAGGTGACGACCGTGCATAGAAATATTTTTAAAAGTCATTTATTTCAATGTGTAAAATGCAGATGTTCCGCTTTATTTACATTGTTTTTGCTGGTTACGGTTTTAGTTTTAAGCAGCTCATCAAATGTATATGCTACTGATGATTATGATTACGATACATATTCTGATACTGACTCTTCAGACAGCGGCATAACCAACACTGCGCTCACAGGCACCAATAATTCTACAGGCTATGAATATATACTCGATGATTCAGCAGACTTTATAGATGACGCGGTGGAGGATAATCTCATTTCCAAACTCAAGGACACCACAAAATACTGTAATGTGGCCGTTGTTACAACAACCTCACACCCTTACGCAAGCACAGAAACCTTTGCCGTAAAAACCTTTGAAAACTATTTCGGAAATGGTTCTAACGGTGTCATTTTTGTGATAGACAGAGATTTAAACGAGATTTACCTTGCTTCTGAAGGAAGCACACAGCGAACCATCTCCAACTCAAAATGTGACTCTATCTGTGACAATACATATATATATGCCACATCAAGTCATGATTACGACTATTACACCTGCTGTATGGAGACAATAGACCAGGTGAACACCGTTCTTTCAGGTGGACGTATATCTCAGCCACTCAGATATATTTCAAGCATATTCATAGCTCTTGCAGTCGGTATTATTTTCTGTTTCATGTACGCAATTGCCCTGTCAAGAGGCCACAAAGCAAAGAACAGGGAGCTTATGAATGCAGCCTTTACAAAGGTTGATGTACATAATGCCCGCACACGCTTTGTCAACCAGACAAGAGTTTATAGTCCTCAGAGCTCAGGCAGCAGTCACAGTGGCGGTGGTCACAGTGGTGGCGGTCACAGCAGTGGCGGTCATAGCGGTGGCGGTCATCACATCTAGTTAAAGTGGTGGTAGTCATCACATTTTATAATTGTTTTTAGTACGAAAATACTATATAATATATGTGTATGTCTTATAAAACTAAAAACTCATCTGTTGCGGAGTGAATATGATAAAACGTAAATACATGAGAACACGACAATTAAAACCCGGCATGGTCATAGACCAGGTCATTAAAGATTCAACCGGCAGAAACCTTGTGGTACAGGGCTCAACCATTGATGATTACATCATTGAAGCTCTGTTAAAACTCGGCATTATGTCTGTTTATATACGTGATGGTAATTTTGACCCAAATGACCCTGATGCCATCCTCTCTCCGCGTGCTGCCGCAAAGGTAAAAGAACTTAGAACCGATGATCGCTCGAAAGTTACCTTAAATGACAGTGTGCGGAAACAGGTTTCAGAAGGTGTACAGTTTATTTTTAACAATACCGACTCTGAGGAATTCACCATGGCAACAAATCAAATTGCGGACTCACTCATGAATGCAATCAACTCCAATGATGCCATGGCTGTGGATATCAATGCCATAAAAACAAGCGATGAATACACCTTCAAACACAGTGTAGATGTGGCAACTATAGCTATGATACTTGCAAAACAGCTACAGCTTCCCACAAATGAAATTCACGATATAGGTGTATCCGGTCTGCTCCATGATATCGGAAAAACAAAGATTCCTCCTGAGATACTGAATAAACCCGGAAAGCTCACAGATGATGAATTTGAAATTATGAAAAAACATTCTCTCTATGGCTACCACATGATAAAAGACAGAAAAAACTTAAATAATGCAATTCTTATGGGAGTATTGCAGCATCACGAGCGTATTGACGGCAGTGGCTACCCTCTTGGCTTCGATACTCCAAAAATTGCCCCATTTGCAAAGATTTTAGCCATCGCAGACGTGTATGATGCCTTGGTTACCAAAAGATCATACAAAGATGCTTACTCACAGCGAGATGCGGTAGAGCTTCTTATGTCCATGACCGGCCAGCTAGACATCACTGTTATGAGAGCTTTCATGAGCAGTATGATTCTCTATCCGGTGGATTCAATTGTTCAGCTAAGTAATGGAGAAAGAGCCCGCGTTGTCAAAAACAACGAGCATTATATACTTCGTCCGACAGTTGTCGGCGTAGATTCCGGAAGAGTATACAATCTGGGCGATGATTTGAAGTGCGCAAATATTATTATACTTTAGACATAATGATTTGAGCCACCTTGAGAATAAAAAAGCTGAAGCGTCATGCTTATATGCAGGCATCAGCTTTTTATTCTCAATGGTTTTATGGTTATTAATAGCTTGCAAAAATAAAAAGCCCTCAGCATTGTGTACTGAAAGCTTTTTGTTTTAGCAGTCCGTACGGGAATCGAACCCGTGTTTCCGCCGTGAGAGGGCGGCGTCTTAGCCGCTTGACCAACGAACCGTGTATTATAATACCACGGTCTATCTGATAATGCAAGCCTTTTTTGAAAATTTTTTTTAAAAATTTTTTTTGTTATTTATCTGCCTTTTTCTCCTTCTTTACTTTCCTTATACGTTCACCTTTAAAGCGTTCCTTCAGACTCTCTGTAAATGTCTCAAGATACCTGTTCTCCACCTTTGGATTTCTGAATCCCTGTGCCCTGTTAAGCGCAGATTTCTTTAAAGCACCCATTGAATCGATGACGCGGTCCGCACTGGCTCTGAGACGTTTTCTCTTTCTGCGCTCCTCGACAGCATACGCAAGCTCCTGTGACCTCTCCTGCGACCTTTCATCTGCCGCCTTCTTACGCTCTTTAACCTCTTCCACAACCTCATCCATATAGGTGTTGAAATTGTTCTGCAGATTAACGATTGTCCTACTGAAATCTGTAAGCGCTGACACGGTGATTGCAGTGTCTACAGCTAAAAAGCCCATAAGAAGCAGTGAGAAAAACTCATACCATATAGGTGACATCCAGCCTGTGATGAACTTCGTAAACGGTGCAATAAAATATACCACTATAAGTCCTGCCACCCCAAAGCCTACAGAATATGGAAAACACACCCTGCCGTTTATATTAAGCGGCATTCTGCTGTAATCCCACCAGTATGCATGAAACAGCTTCTCAAGCGCCCATGATGTGCCATATTCTAAGACAATGCTTCCAAAAAATGCCACAAGAAATATCTGCCACCATGTAAATGTAGCATCCGTGTGAGCAGAAATAAAATCTGCTATCGCAGTGATTGCGACACCTCCGGCTCCGTAAATAGGACAAAGCGGCCCATAGAGAAAGCCTCTGTTCTCCCATTTCTTTGCCCTGATGGTACAGTAGATGCTCTCATATATCCAACCCATACAGCTAAATATAATAAAATACACAAAATATCTTGATAACCACATATATAATCCTTTCTCCCCGGATAATTTATGATATACAGCAAATGACATTGATTCCCTTATGTCTGCAAATTAAAAATCACTCTCCGGATACATCTCATCTAAGTATATATCATACCATTTTGTACACTCATTTGTCCATGAGTCAGCAACTTTTTCATATTGCAGTCGCAGCTTATCGACATTTTCCTTAGTCGTATCCGCATTTATTATGTTTTGATTTAATTTTCCATTGAAAATGTCACAAGATTTGTCTTCTACTGCTAAATTATTTCCGCATGGAATTTTCTCGCAGAAATCAGATAAATCACAGCTTCTAAGCATCTCTGCTTTAAGAGCGCTTTCTGCTTCACATAGCTCCTCATAAACCTTTTCTGCTTCTTCAGCCGCTTTCATCATCGGCTCTGCCGCAAGCGTAAGCTTCCACTCCAGGTATGCCTCATCTGTTGAAAGCTGTCTGGTCTCATGCCTCTCCCTCTTAGGGACAGCCGCAAGTGCCTCGACCATCGCAGCATCCTTTGCCTGCATGAGCGCCGGCAGATTGCCGTCCTGTGATGCCTTAAGCCTTGAAATATAATGGTCATAGCCAAACGGATAGTACATCACTTTGTCATTTTCAAAGACCAGTATGGCATCAGCCACCTGCTTTATGAAATACCTGTCATGCGATACAAAGAGCATGGTGCCGGTATATGCCTTAAATGCCGATTCGAGTGTCTCCTTCGCCGGAATATCCATGTGATTGGTCGGCTCATCGAGTATCATTAAGTTCGGGCGGCCCGTCAGAAGCTCTGCGAGCACAAGTCTGGACTTCTCACCGCCTGAGAGCGAGCTGATACGCTTTGAGGCATTTGCCCCTCCAAACAGATACATGCCAAGCGTTTTGCGCAGGTCTTTTTCATTTAACGCCGGAAAAAGCTCGTGAAAATGGTCTCTCACGGTCTTATCGCTGTCGATAAGTGCCGACTGCTGGTCAAAATAGCCCACCAGCAGATTGTTGCCGAGCTGGCTTGTGCCCTTTATTGGTGGAATAAGTCCTGCCACTGTCTTTAGAAATGTTGATTTTCCTATGCCGTTGTCACCGATTACGGCAATCTTCTGACCACGCCTTATACGAAGCGACAGCTCAAGCAGTGCCCTGCCGTCATATCCAATTTTTAATTCCTTCGCCTCATACACCCATTTACCGCCCGGAAACTGTGGCTCGATATTGCCTGTAAAAATATGAGCTTCGTCTTCAACCGGCTTTTCTATCAGCTTCATACGTGCCAGCATGGTCTTGCGCGAGCGTGCAAACGCAGCTTTCTTCGGCTTATGCTTGAATCTATCGATAAGCTCATTATTGTGCGCAATTTCCGCCTGCTGGCGCTCGTAGGCTTTGCGCTGTATCTGCAGATTTTTAAGCTTCTGCTGCCTGTACTGCGTGTAGTTGCCGGCATATCTGTGCAATGCTCCGTTTTCAAGCTCATATACACCAGTCGCAACTGCATCAAGAAACGCCCTGTCATGCGACACCATGACAACAGCCTTGGGATAGTTTATCAGATAATCCTCCAGCCACTCGACAGTCTTCATATCAAGATGATTCGTCGGCTCATCAAGAAGCAGCAAATCCGGCTTTTCAAGCAGCAGCTTTATAAGTGAAATCTTAGTCTGTTCACCTCCCGAAAAGCTGCCGAGTGTACGGCTTTTTTCTTCTTTTTTAAAGCCAAAGCCTGTAAAAAGCCGGTCGTACTCCATCTCGTAGTCAAACCTCTCTTTTGAAAAGGTATCTTTATCCGGGCAGCTCTCAAGAAGTATTTCCTCGATTGTCTTGTCCTGATTGGAGGAATCAGCCTGACGGAGTATGCCGATTGTGATGTATCGCGAGGTTACGATTCCAAGCGCTGAATTTGTATTTGTATTTTTACGCTTACCACTTTTTACGTTTTTTCTTGCTATATCATTGCCTTGTTCACCAGAATTTATTGTATCCATACCTCTTCGGTCATCGCGGTCAAGCTGTAGCTCTCCAGCAAGAAGCCGAAGCAGCGTGGTCTTTCCAGCGCCGTTTTTGCCGACTACAGCTATTTTTTCTTTTTCCTTTATATAAAAATCAATATGGGACAGAATCGTCTGTCCTCCTGCCGAAACTGTCCCATCTTTAATCTGGTATAACATATGTTACCTCTATTTTAAATCGTTAAGACTCTCCAAGAGCTCAAGATCCGACTGTAAAACCCTGATATTGGACGTAACAGGCTCCTGTCCCGGCTTTGTAACTGTGATTTCAATAACAGAGTCTGCCGGAATGCCGCTGCCGAATGCATACTGTAAAAAGGATACAAACTTTGGGTGGTTTGCTGTAAATGTATTTTTTGCTTTCATCATTTTCATTATGCTTGCTGGGTTCATGTATTTTCTCCAATCTTATCTATATGATATCTCTTTTGACGCATATATCTTTACTTTCGTTATATTATACCATGAGTCAATTCTATAATCTATCATTTTAGAATTATTTACGTTATTTAATCACGCTGTGCTTTGTGCCTCTTTTTATCCTGATACATGTGCTCATCTGCTTCATTTATGTAATCATCAAGTGATCTGCTATTGTCAACGGCAATTACAAAACCGCTGCTTGCCTCTATGCCGAATGGAAGTTTCTTAGCTGATGTCATGTCTTTTAAAATCTTGTGAAAACTTTTCTCCATATTCTTTGCCTTTTGCTCATTGCAATCCGGGATAAGCACTACAAATTCATCTCCTCCATATCTCATGGCAACGGCTTCATGCGGGAAACTTCTCTTTATTGCATCTGCTACACCTTCGATTACGACATTTCCCATATCATGTCCATATTTATCATTGACCATTTTCAAATGATCTGCATCAAAAAACATAATTGCAAGCGGCTTATTCTCATCAATACAGCTATTGTAAAGTGGTATTGCAAGCTGATTATAAGCCATACGATTGTACAGTCCGGTAAAGGAATCCTGTATATATAACATCGAAAGCTTCTGATTAGCTTTTTCTAACTCAATTTTACCGTAAAAATATTCAAGTGATTTTGAAAATGATGCAATTATCTCATATAGGAACTGGTTTTCAAACATATAATCGCAGTTTACCAGCACAAAATATCCTATCTCCCTCTCCCTTATGTGAAGAGGTACAAAAACTCTTATATCTCCTTTTTTCCTGTTCCAAAGCTTAGGAACCATATCCTCCACGTTCATTTGAACATCCGTGTGTATTTTACCGTCCTTGAATGCAATGACAGCTTCCATCTCAGGCGGATATCCTTCTACACGCTGCTCTTCCTCTATCTCATCCATAACCCCACAATTCTGTGCATCGACTATGTCCCTGTTCATCATAAGATACATTTCTTTACACCTTAATGCATCGAAACATTTTACCAGTTGCTCTCCCATTTTCTCATATGACTCACATTCAACCAGTTTACGGTTCATTACCATAGTCTCATTGTACAAATCAATCTGTCTTACCTCTGAGAAGATCCGTTCTTTTATATAATCGCTTCTATGCTTATGTTTTATGTTATTACAGCCACAGCTTTCCTGAAACACCGGTTTGGCTTTGGAATATACTATTTTCTGTACATTTTCTCCATTCCATATCCTGTGCAGCACTCCCATTGCCTGATATGCAACATCTATCTTGCTATAGCTGATTGTAGTGATACGTGGTTCAAAATATGAAGCCTTATCAAAATCATCAAAACCTGTTATACAGAAGTCGTCAGGTACTCTGTATCCGGCTTCAAAAGCTCTCTGGCAAAGTCCGACCGCAATATTTTCATTGGCACATACAAATGCATCAGGTATCATACCGATACTATTAAAATGATCAAACGCATTTATACCTGTATATACTTCATAATTTTGCTGAAAAATCCTTTTTTGCTCCAGTTTTATTCCGTATTCACGCAGCACATCTTCATATGCACGCTGTCTGGATTTATTTTCATAGCTTGCAGCCGGACCACCAACATAATTAATCTTCCTGCATCCATGTCTTACTATAAGGTGTTCTACTATTTCACGCATCGAACCATAATTATCAATAACTGCACTGTATAGTCCCGGAATTGCCTCAAGGAGAGAAACCGCAGGGACATCTGACTCTATCACTTTCCTTACAATGCGGTCATATTGGTCTTTCATAATCGTGTTTGTAATCTCAAGTATTATGCCATCATATTTTTTTAAATCCGGCAATTCTATTATGTTATATTCCCCTATATTGTGTTTATCATCCATATTAAAATTGCCAAAACTTTGGAAAATATCTATTTCAACATCAAGATTTTGTTCCTGTATATAATCCTTGCATCCCAAAATCCATGAATAATTAACATATCTTTTCCATGCATCTGCTATAATTGCTATCCTCTTCATACACCGTTCTGCCTTTCAGCAATCATTTAGTTATTGAAGTGCTCTGCCTGCGCATTTAGCATATCAGCCACCTTCTTATTCTGTGCTACCTGCTTTGAAATAGTATTTATATCGTTTGAAAGTTCCAATGTGTTGGATGCCGCAAGGTTGATACCATCGTAGCCTTCTTTTACCACATTCGTAATATCGCTGATATAGTCCATAATGTGCTCCGTGCTCTGCTTGAGCTCAAACGACATCTTATTGAAATTACCTACAATATCATTTATATGTACTGCATCGTTATTGTACTGTTCTCCTGCTTTGACAAAATTATCATAATCCGGCAGGATATTTGACTGGATATATTCTACAAGTTCTGCTGCATTATTTATAAGCTCCTGAACCGTTTCTATAACTGTATTGTTGATGTTTTGTATATTTACAGCTGCCTGTCTGCTGGACTCGGAAAGCTGTCCTATTTCAGATGCCACCACAGCGAAGCCTTTTCCTGCTTCACCGGCTCTTGCAGCCTCAATTGAAGCATTGAGGGCAAGCAGATTAGTCTGTCCTGCTATACTCAGGATATCATTCGTCAGCTCACTTACCTTTTCCACCTGCTTGCTGTCCTCGATCGTCTGTTGAAGCTTTGCAATGATTTCTGAAGCAACTTTACCGGTATTTTCCTTATTTAAAACAGCTTCTTTTTTAAGCTCCTGGGCATTCTTATCCATTGTATCAGAATACTCTAACAGCCCATTTGAGTTCTCGGCAAGCTCCTGCGCCTTATTCTCTATTTCCTGCATATTGTCTGTAATGCCTGAAATAGTCTCTGTAACCGACTCCATGGAAGCAGATAATTCTTCCATGGCTGATGATATATCATTTGAATTGTCATTAGAAAGACACACCTTATTGTCCACTTCGAGAATAACCCTGTTCATCTCTGCTGCACTATCTGTAATGCTTGCCATGATATCCTGCAATGTATTGATAAAGGCATTTACGTTCCTTCCAACACTTCCTATCTCATCGCCACCTGTAACCTCAAGTCTCATAGAAAGATCACCCTTATTTGCCTTGATATCATCGACCATTTTCTGCATTTTTCTGCTGATATACTGCATAGGTGCCACAATGCTTCTGAAACAGGTGATAAGTGCAAATGCAATAACAAGTATTGATACTACTATAAATACTATAGCCGATGTTATCGCAAAATTGTACTCTTTTTGCTGCTGGCTTAAAGCAGCTTTCATCGCAGTCTTTCTCATATTAATAAGGCAATCTATTTTCTTTGTCAAATAGTCCTCTGCCGGCTTCTGCTGTACGTTTATAGCTTCTATTGATTTATCAGCATCCCCTTTTGAGCTTGCATCTAAGACAGCATTCATTCCATCACGGTATTTGCCAAATTTCTTTTCAAATGCACCAAAATATTCCTGTTCTTTGTCTGTGAGCGGCTGCTTTTTGTATTCCCCAAAATAGCCCTGCATCTCTTCCATTTTCTCATTTATTGCTGTTGCAAAGTTGTCCTTTGTGATAGTTGTATCCGCATCACAATGGCCGTACATATTCTTTCCCATAGACTCAATATCTAGTGACATATCCATAAGAAGCTCTATGCTCTTTGAACAGTCATCAGATATCACAACACCCGCATCGAGAAGTCTTCTTGAATTGGTAAGGCTTAATACACATGCTAATAAAACTACGATTGCAAGCAAAACTATCGGAATCATTACTTTTATCTTTATGCTCACGTTACTTAATAATTTCATATTGCCGTACCTCCCTGTACTAGTGTGTAAGCTCCGGATCAAGCGCTTTCATACGAGTGTAGAAATCCTCCATTGCTTCGTCATACGATATATCACCATCGAAATAAGGATGAAATGCCTTCTGTATCTGCTCATTACAGTCTTTATCATAATCACAGATATTACTCATATCAATCTTCTTTGCAGCCTCGGCAAAAAGCGCGATATGATTCTGTCCGCCAAGAAAATCCGAGCTATAATCACTGTCCGCGATTTCTTCCATAGCAGTCTGGTTATTTGTGTAGTCCTGGGTATCAAGTGTGATCTGCTTCATTGTATCTGCTTCACATGTCAGACGATACATCAGGTCGTGAATGAATGGTACATTGTCTGTTCCCTTTGCAGCACATATCCATGTACCACCCCAGTAATATGCCTGTGGTCCCTCACATACCGCGTAGTCTCCATATATTCCGTTTCCAGCCTCTGCCGGTGCATTAGAATCAGCAAGCGAATTTCCCATTAGTGTGAAGTTTATTCCCCACGTAGAATAGAAAAATCCAAATACGTTTCCATCCGGTCCCTGATCCACACTCCACTGCGGACTCCAGAGCGTTGTTCTATTGTTATAGCCTTTTTCAGAATAATCCTTTGTCTGGTCAATCCATTTCTGTATACTTGGATCTATAACTATTTTTCCATCCTGTACCCATTTTCCAGATACATTATTTGAAAATGTCCTGTATGAATCATCATAACCGGAGAGCATATAATATCCCGCATCATGCATCTGCGCTGCCACATTGTCAAAATCACTCCATGTGCCAAGCTTCTTTTGCACTTCATCGGGATCATCTGTTCCTAAAACCTGCTTTGCGATAGATCTGCGATATGCAAAAAGTCCCGGTGTTGCCTGCCATGTCGTACCTTTAAGTTTGCCATCATCTGATACGATATCCTTTGTATACTGATACTGTGCTGACATATCATCATCAGTCAGCCCGATATCCTTTTTTACATCCAGTGACACATCTGATTTTACATATTTTCCCGCATAGTCTGCCTCAATCATAAACAAATCTACTTTATCATCGTCTATAGCTTCATCCTGATCCGCAAGTGCCTCATCAAGATTTGTCTGATATGCATTGTTGTCACTTGTTATAATGACAAAATTCACTTCTACTCCATGCTGCTTTGCTATATCCGCAGCATATTTCTCGTAGATTCCCTTAAATTCATCATTCCAGCAATATATATTTACTACACCGCCTTCATTAATTGCAGCGGTGGAATTTTCTGTATCCGTGTTTGTGGTCATACCACAGCCAGCCAGTAATACCGAGCACAAGGTCATCAGACTTGTGAGCTTTATGATTTTCTTTTTCATATGGTGCTCCTTTTTCTTCTTTTTTGTTTATCTGTTATTATAATCTGTTAGTTGGTTTTGTGTCAAGATTTAGCAAAAAATAAAAAGAGAAGTTAGATGCTAACACTAAGTTGATTTATTTCCTAAATAAAAAATATGCTATACCTCATATTTCAATATACTCAAAAACAGATGACCCACATAACATATATGCAAGCCATCTGCTCTGATGCTAAAACTAATTAAATCGTTTACTCCTTCACGCCTCCAAGTGTGACACCGGCAATAATATATTTTGATAAGAGGAGATATACAACAATAATAGGCACAATAGCTACTGTTATCATCATATAGATTTTTCCCATATCGAAATTCATATAGTCCGCTCCTCGAAGTGTGGCAATCAAAATCGGTACTGTCATCTTGTTCTTTGACTGGATGATCAGGGCCGGTACGAAGTAGTTGTTCCATGAACCTACAAATGTGAAAATTGCCTGTACTGCAATTGCAGGCTTCATGATCGGCAATACTATACGGTTGAATGTCCTAAACTCATTCGAACCATCAATTCGTGCAGCTTCTACAAGTGATAGAGGAAGTGATGACTGTAGATAGCTGTACATGAAATAGAATACCGCCGGCGATGCTATTGATGGAATGATAAGTGGAGCCCACGAATCATACATTCCCATCTTTGTTATTAAACGCAGGAAGCCCATCGCAGTAACCTGTGTCGGCATAACCAGTATCGCCATTATAAATGTAAATGCAACTTTCTTTAATTTGAAATCGTAAGCATAAAGTCCATATGCTGTAAGCGATGAAAAATATGTACATAAAGCTGCACATGAGCCCGATATAATAAGGCTGTTTACTATTCCCCTAAACATAGGGAAGGTTCCGTCATTAGCTACAGATTTCAGATTATCCAGGAAATGCCCGCCCGGGATAAATGAGAAGCCCTTCTGCAGCTGTGCATGCGACCTTGTCGCATTGATTATAAGTATTATAAAGAAGAACAGGCATAAAAATGATAATACTATCAAAACTATATGCGCTATAACACTGCGGACATTAATTTTATGTTTTGGTTTCATTATTTAGCCGCCTCCTTTTTCTTTCTTCTAGCTTGTTTTGCAGCTTTCTTTGCTGCTGCCTTTGATCCGTCAGGATCGCTGTCATTTGTTATTCTGTATACGATGAAGCACAGAATTGCGCTGACTATAAACAGATATACCGACAATGTTCCGGCCATACCATAGTTCTTACTCTTTAAATGGTTGTTCAGGAACATGATAAGTGTCATTGACGTTCTGTCCGGATTTCCCTGTCCGTTTGTCAGAATCTGAGGTACATCGAACATCTGGAGTCCACCGATGATTGATGTGATGAGTGTATATGCAAGTATTGGTCGTATACTCGGTAAAGTTATATAGAAGAATCTCTGCAATGCATTACATCCATCCAGATCTGCCGCCTCAAATACTTCTGTACTGATACCCATAACTGCTGCCATGAGCATAATAGTCGTATTACCGAACCACATAAGGAAGTTCATGAAGCCGATGAGCGATCTGGTTCCAAATACACTTCCCATAAAGTCGATAGGCTTGCTGATTACTCCCATAGACTGCAGGATTGAGTTCACAGGACCACTGTTCGAGAACAGTGTAAAGAACAAAAGTGCAAATGCAGATGCCATGATCAGGTTTGGCAGATAAATTACTACCTTAAAAAACTGTAATTTGTGAATTTTTAATCTGGCATCAGTGAACCAGTTTGCTAAAACAAGTGCAACCACAATCTGTGGAATAAATCCGATAATCCAGAGTATAAGAGTATTCTTACCATATGTGACCATATCCGATTTAAGAAGCTCGGCATAGTTAGCCAATCCCACAAAATTCGGTCCTATTTCTTTGATTCCGGATCTATAGTATTCATAAAAACTGAACCTTACCGTATCTACTAACGGAATCAGAGAAAAAATTAAATATGTTATGAAAAACGGAAGAATAAAGACATATCCCCATTTTGCATAGCTTACGCTCTTTCTTTTCTTCTTCATGAGACAAATTCCTTTCTACCAGAGTCACCTCTGCGAAGCCCAAAGGCTCCGCATGGTGTTTTATTTATCTTATTCTGGCCATGTAACCTTTTTGATATCAGGATAACGTTCTTCAATTGCTGTCTCAAAGTTTGACTTAGCCTTATCATAATCAACATTTCCCTGTAAGTAATCGCTGAATGAGTTCTGGATGAGCTCTACACATCCCTGATCATATGCTGAAAGAGGTGCAATTTTGATATTCTCAGCTACCGGTGCAAAGTAAGCAAATGGGTTCTGTCCGCCAAGGAAGTCTGATGCGAATGAATCATCTTTTGCTGCTTCCTGCATTCCTGATTTTGTATTTGTGAAATCAGAGTAATCCTTAGAGATCTTGAGTAAGTTGTCTTTATTTGCTGTTAAAGCAAGGATGATATCCTTAACATGCTCAGGGTTATCTGTTCCAGTTGCTGCGTGGATGTAAGATCCGCCCCAGTTGTACTCCTGTGGTGGTGTTGTAACAGCCCATGATCCTTCTGCTCCATCCCAGTTTTTTGCAAGTGTGAAATCGATTCCCCATGCTGGGAAAAGGAATGCAAATACCTTTGACTGAGAACCCATTGCTTTGTTCCAGTCATCATTCCACTGGCCTTTAATGTTAGCATCAACATATCCTGCATCAAGCCAATCTTTTGAATCCTTTATCCAGTTTGTAATCTTCTTATCCACTACAACCTCATCTGCTCCAGGCTGTACCCATGAGTCATCGATTGAGTTTCCATATAAACGGAATGTATCAGCGTAAGAAGAGAATGTGTAGTATCCCTTTGCCTTAAGCTCCGCTGCTGTAGCCTTTAATGTATCCCAGTCCTTTGTCTTCTCACCGATTGCTTCAGGATCATCTGTTCCGAATACATCCTTTGCAATATCGCGACGGTAAACTAAAAGTCCAGGACAGCACTGCCATGTTGAACCTCTCTGTACTCCGTCTGAATCAGAAGCTGTTTTTCTTGTAAAATCGTACTGATCAGCAAACTCTTTGTCACAATCAATTCCAAGATCCTTAAGAGGCATTGCTACGTCTGCATCTTTATCTGTATATTTGAATACGTAATCTGTCTCTGATAAGAAGATATCAATCTTGTCATCATCTGCTGCATCCGCCTGATTTGAAAGAGCTTCATCAAGCTTCTGCTGGTAAACACCATCCTGGTTAGGATTTACTATCCAATGAATTTCTGTGCCATCTTTGAGGTATGTAATTGTACCATCTTTAGAAGTTTCTTTAACTTCCGGGTAAACAGCCTCAACTCTTGTTCTGAACTCGTCGTTCCATGAACAGATATTGATAACCTTTCCCTCTGATGCATTAGAAGCGCCTGCTCCGCCTTCTGTTCCGTTTCCTGCTGTTGTTCCACATCCTGCAAGGAGTGTTGCCCCCATAGACAGTAACAGCATTGTGCTAATCACTTTCTGTTTCATTTTTCATTTCCTCCCTTGAAACTGTTTTGATATCATCTTATGAATTAATTTGATATCTCGTTTACAGTTGTAATATACTCCTTAACCGTTTTCGTTTATATTAAATCAATTGTAAAAATATCAGATTCATGTCATAATAATAGAAAGATGACATAAATCTAATATTTTGTTACTAAAGGAGAACCTATATGGCACTTTCAAAAGAATGGTATGACGCAGAATATTTTGACAGTGAGAGCGAAACACTGCATCGTTCTCCAAGTATTGAATATAGTTTTTATAACGCAGTCAAAACCGGGGATATGGAATATGTAATAAAAAACTGCAAAGAAGATGCATTTATACACCTTGAAGGAACAGGTGTATTGTCCAGAAATACTTTACAGAATATCAAATATCACTTTGTTGTCACAACCGCCATGATCACAAGATACTGTATTGATGGAGGACTCGAGCCTGAGCAGGCATACCGTCTGAGTGACTTCTATATACTTAAGATGGACAGCTGCTCCACCGTACGCCAGGTTGCTGACCTGCATCACGAGATGGCAAAGGATTTCACAGGTAAGATGGTGCTGCAGAAGAAATCGTCTATCCTCTCAAAGCCTGTTACCCAGTGTGTTGACTATATATACAGCCATATAAAAGAGCGTATCACAATAGCTGATCTGGCTGCATACACAGGTCTTTCCGAGAGCTATCTTTCAAGGGTATTCAAGCAGAATCTCGGTGTTTCGATAAGTGATTATATAAGGGAAAAGAAAATAGAAAAAGCGACTCACCTGCTCAAATACTCAGATAAGCCGATTATAGATATAGCCAACTACCTGTCATTTTCATCACAGAGCCACTTTATCCAGATATTCGAGAGTTTTATGGGACTTACCCCAAAGAAATATCGCGACAGGTACTACAAATCCATGTGGTAGTCTGATGCCAAAAGCCTTGTACTGCGCACAAAAAATTCCCACACAAACATGCGTGGGAATTTTTATTTAGCTGATACCCAATGATACGATATCAAACGCTATTAATTTATAAACTATCACTCTATGTATATCTCAACCGTATGACATTTGTCTGTAGAAAGCATTTCAATAGCATGCTTTGGAATACGCACGCTGTTTCCTGTAACATTTTCCACTTTTACATCATCACAAAGCGCTCTTTTGACCTGCGCATCCCCAGGTTCGAGCTTATCAGGATTGTGAACTGAAATATTAAATCTATGACCTGCAAATTCTAACGAAACTTTTGCATCACCTTTTTCGTTATACTGCTGTGGCATGAGTGCAGGCTCAATAACAAGATCTCCAAGCTCTCCATGGACTCCGTATACAGATGTTATCATAGTAAGCATATACCAGCTTGCGGCACCTGTAAGGTATGAATACAGACCTCTTCCATCATTATCAAAATACTCCGGTACTCCCGGATACATCCTGCTTCTGTCAAAGTCCATCGCAGTATCAAGAAGCGTCTTTAATACCTTGTAACCCTCTTTTATAAAGCCCTGTTTGTAGAGCGCATTGGCATACATTACAGCCATATGTGAGAATACAGCACCATTTTCTTTTTCACCATATGCAAATCCAAACATTCTTCCAAGATCAAACTTTTCTTCCTTAAAATCAGTGTTTAGTCTGTAGCCGCCGGCTTTTTGATCAAACAGATATTTGTCTGCGCTATTACAGATTGCCTTGATCTGTTCTTTTTTTGCGGTTCCACTCATGATGGCAAATACCTGTCCTGTAAGCATCATGCGTACATCTCCACTCTCACATCTTTCCACCGGTCTGCCGTTATTGTCATAATATCCGTTGAACCAGCCTCCATCCGTGCCATCTGATATCCATTCGTTTTCGCGAATGTTTTTCATCATCCACTCAGCCTTATGCTCCAGGTTTTCGCAAATCGCAGCTATTGGGACAAGAGCAGTGCCTCCGCTTGTGCAGTTCTCACATGCCTTTGCATAGCTCATGAGAAGCTCCTGCTTTTTGTCAGGGCAGTTGTAAAGTACTTCGTCATCAGCAAGCAGCAGCTTAAGCTCCTCTAACACCTCAATCCTGTTTATTCCGCTTATTTTTACCACATTTCTTAAACATTTTACTATATCAAGCAGATTTCCGGCATATGCACATGTAAATGCAACACTTTCGCCTTTGTCCCATGCCATATCGAGCGCATCGTTCCAGTCTGCACCGTGCAGCTTCATCTCGTTGTGCTCCCCCACATCATAGAAAGCGCACAGATTTTGGATCAGAATATGCTCTAAAATTGTTCCAAAATATATCTGACCGCCTGCCGTCCTTTGTTTGTTACCATATGTAGTATTCCATGCTTTATCATGGCTTGTGCCTCTCATGGACTGGTAATCCTTAAAGTACGTCGTACGATCAAAAAGTACATCTATATCACCGGTCTGGTCAATATAAAGCTTGGTGGTTACAAATGGCCAGAATGCGTGATCCATCCATACACGTGTGATGTTATTTCTGTCAGCGATAAACTCGCCAGGCTCGTTTCCTATAATAGTCGCATTGGTTCCATCAATTCTCACACCGCCATAATTGTTTACAATCATCCTGCGGACATCCGAAGGCTCCATAAGTAAAAGTGCAAGACAGTCCTGCCATAGATCTCTCCAGCCTCTTCCACCTTTTCCATAATCATGATGTGGAAGGAATGAACAGCCGTATATTCTTCGTAAGATAGGTTGAAAACATATCCATTTAAGATAATTGTCCTCCTTGGCATTTCCTGTCTCAAAATCAATATTTACCTTGTCTATCCAGTGTTTCTTGACGGTGTTTAGTTCTTCTTTTACTTCAAGTACACTGCGGTACCGTCCGGTAATGGCATTTACGTCATTTCCTTTTTCCGTAAGACCTGCAAGCATGATATAGCTTACCGTCTCCATCGGTTTTATAATACGGTTTGCAAATTTTATTGCTCCGACTGCTTCTTTTCCCTGAAATTTTTCTCCGGCCTTTGCACCTGCTTTTTCAGTTCTGACTGCCTCAGGAATAAGGAAAGAGCCTCCCTCTCCTATAAACTGCTCAACGGCAGGATAGAAACTCTCAGGGCTTTCTCCGTTTCCGGATGATCCATATACGAAGTAGCTTATATCATTTTTCCGGTGTCCACGCTCATCAAATGAGAGGACAGGTGTAACCTCAATGCCGTATTGTGTGGTTTCTATTCTGTGCAAAAGTGATGTCACATGTCTGTGATCCCTGATATTGTCAGCACTTCTGCCATAGATTGGGATTGCCCCGATTGGGACTATCTCCATAGCCTCATCTGTCTTGTTAGTGATCTCCACAAGCATGACTTCCATGCTTCCATCAAGTGTGACAAATGATGTCGTGTCGGCCTCTAACCCATATATCTTTGAGGCACGGTGCAGCTTCTGCCACATTAAACCTGCCTCAAGCTCACTTTCATCCTGATTACCTGTAAATCTGTCGGCCTCCTGCTGTGCAGATGATCCGCATACTGACCAGAAGCCCTTCCCCACAATCCGACACCAGAAATTTCTGGTGCCTTTATTGTTGTGGAGATTTTCTATACTAACAGGTTCCAGAAGAAAGGTATTCTGGCTTGTTTTACTGTCTCCGCCGAGAGTTGGTGTAATGCTTGATTTAAGCCCTTTTTCCCCTGCAAGTGGCAGATACAGTCCACTGTAGTTTTCGGGATTTTTGATCCTGAAGGTTCCATATTTGTCTATAAAATCTATATTTTTCATATTTTCAATCAATCCTCTATACAATTACAAATCATATTTTCACACACCATATACAATCCTATGGCAGTCATTATCCCACCTACGGAAAATTTACATGGTAAGCTCAATCTCTGTCTGCTCGCTAAGAAGCTCTTTTGGAATATAGTCTCCCTCAACTGCCTGTCCGTTTACAAGAAGGCTCTTGCATCCGCTCTCAACATGATCAGGATTTTTTACAACTATATGAAGATGGCATCCCCTGAAATCCTTCTCTATCTCGAATCCATCCCAAGCTTTTGGAATAGACGGAGCAATATGAAGTCCATAGAAATCAGGACGCATACCAAGTATTCCCTCTACACATCCAACCATGACTGTTGAAGCAGTTCCCGTGAGCCAGTGTACATGTGAACGTCCAAAGTTTGGACTTGCTTTTCCCTCAGTAAACTGTCCATAGCAGTACGGCTCAAGTCTTCTTATCTCTGCTCTGTCATTCTGTGCGGCAGGAGCATTTTCAATAAAATACTTAAAAGCTCTGTCTCCATGTCCTTTAAGTGCCTCAGCAAGAATTATCCAGCCCTGTGACTGTGAGAATATTCCTGCATTCTCTTTAGTTCCCGCATTGTATATCACTGCAAGTGCTCCGTCGAATGCGTGTGCATGATATGGAGGATCCATAAGAATGGCACCATACTCGGTATTGAGTCTTTCATATACCATTTCAAGAGCCTTATCAGCCTGCTCATCACTTGCAAATCCACTTATAACAGCCCAGCTCTGTGGGTTGAGCCACATATTTGCTTCAGGATCATCACGCTTTCCGATAACCTGTCCATCCCCTGTAAATCCACGGATAAATCTGTCCTCGTTCCAGCAAAGCTCCTGAATGATCTTTCCGAGTTTTTCCTGGCTCTCATCAAGATATGCGATATATTCATCATCTTTCTTATAGGCTGCAAACTCTTTTAATATAGTCATTGCATAGTAGAACTGAAATGCTACGAAGGTTGACTCTCCATCTGCACCAAGCCTCAGGCAGTCATTCCAGTCTGCGTAAAGTCCTGCAGGCATTCCATGTTTTCCGAGGTGGTTCATCGAAAAATCAATTGCTCTCTTTAAATGCTCGTAAACCGTTCCCTCATCCTTGTTGGCGAATGGAATGACCTCATCTATAAATGCTACATTTCCTGTCTCTGATACATATTTGTATACAGTAGGGAAAAGCCATAATGCATCATCAGCTCTGTAAGCCGGATGTCCTGTCTCCTGTACATAGGAAGCATCGTCAGGAGTATCCTCATGTCCCGGATTGTGTGTAAACTTGACAAGCGGAAGTCCTCCACCGTTATCAACCTGTGCTGAGAGCATGAATCTGATCTTTTCAACAGCCATCTCAGGTGCAAGGTGTATAACACCCTGAATATCCTGGACTGTATCACGATATCCGTATCCGTTTCTGAGTCCACAGTATGTAAATGATGCAGCCCTTGACCAGATAAATGTCATGAAACAGTTATATGCGTTCCATGTATTGATCATTGTGTTGAACTCATCACTTGGTGTATTAATCTGGAAATGAGATAACTGTCCATGCCAGTATGCGATAAGCTCCTCAAGTTCTTTGTCGCAGACAGCTTTTGTATCCGTGTAAGAATCAACAATCTTTCCTGCTGTCTCATTATCTATCATTCCAACTAAGAATGCTATTGTCTTTGTCTCGCCCGGTGCCAGCTCCAATACTGTTGTGATTGCTCCACAGCTATTCTCGTTGTAGTTGCCGTGGTTGTTAAGCTTTCCGCTCTCCACTCCGACAGGATTGCCATATCTGTGATATTCTCCGAGAAATTCTCCCCTGTCACCGCACCAGCTGTCAACAGGTGCTCCTGCAAGTCCGATAAATCTGTTTACCACATCCTTGTTGTCAATTTCCTTGCCATCCTCGATGCGGTCAAGATTGGCATGGATCATCTGACGCACTCTGTTCTCCACAAATACTGTCTTTGTAATATACTGTGAATACTGCAGATTCACCTGATCCTGCTCATAGTTGCTGTTGTTTGTAAACTCAGCGTAGCCTGTAATATTAAGGCTTCTTGCCTTATCAGAATTATTCGTCACGCTCAAATTCCACACTTCGTATGTCTTGTTCAGCGGAACGTAATATCTTACTTCTGAATGAATACCGCTATAATCAGCCATCATCTTTGTGTATGCTGTTCCATGATGACACTCACTCTTGTATTCATTCAAATCCTTTCCTACAGGCTGCCACGAAGCTGACCAGTAATCCTTGCTGCCGTTGTCTCTGATATAAATATATCTGCCAGGCTCATCGAACTGATTAAACACATATCTCAAAAGCCTTCCGTTTGCACCTGACTTTGCAAAGCTGTATCCACCTGCATTATTGGAAACAATTGCTCCATACTCCGGTGATCCAAGATAGTTTACCCATGGTGCCGGTGTGTCAGGTCTTGTAATAACATATTCTTTTTTTGATTCATCAAAATATCCGTATTTCATATTCCTTACTCCATTCTCTACTTATTATATGATCTGCGGTTACAACTGCCTCCAACGTATATTTAGCAGTGAGCCATTTTCGTAATATAATATACATTTTTGCAGCAGTGTATTATACAAAATTATTTCTTAAAATATCAGATTTATGACATAACTAAACTTATCTCACAATATATTAAAAAAACCGGACGCATACGCGCCCGGTCCTTGAAAGGAATATGTATTTTACTAAAACTGTCCGAGATACGGTATACGGAGCAGTTAAAGTACGTGGTTAGTTATTAGTTTTCTTTCTTTTTTTCAGGAATGAAACCGCTAAAATAAGTGCTCCAGCCATAGCACCAAATACATAAGCCAGAATCGGTGAATTGTCACCTGTTTTTGCTGCTTTTGCAGTTTTTGATTCCTTTACTGCCTGTGTTGTTTTAGCCTTATCTGAATCAGAGGTCTTAATTACCGGCGCAGGTACCTTCGGCTGCTCATTTTTTATATCCGTATTGATATCCTGTTTCGGATCGTCCTTTGGATTGTCCTTGATGTCATCTTTCGGGTCGTCCTTTGGATTGTCCTTGATGTCATCTTTCGGATCATCCTTTACTTCCTCAAGTGATATGTCATCAATGCGTACCTCATGCTGTGTTGTTATCTGGTTATCCCCGATTTTACCAAGGCATGCACTGAAAAAAGCTGCTGTGTCTGTATCCTCATTCATTGTAAATGTATCCTCAAAGGTCTGGTAGTCATTTGTGAGATTTACTATATTGTCATTTGAATACACTGACCATCCGCGATTTTCCTGTCCCTGCATCACAACTCTGATCTGCCTGTCAAGACTTGATTTTGCTTTAAATTTAAGCTTGTAGGTCTTACCCTTTTCAAGTTTTATATTTTCCTGCTTAATCTGTACTTTCCAATCCGCATCGCCTGTATCTTTTATTGTTACAGCCAGTGCATTGTCATCCTTAAGGCTGTCAACTACATATGATGCTTTTGCTGATGAATCTACATATATTGTATAGCCTGTTGTTCCATCATTGAAGGATCCGTTTTTGACGAGCGCATTCTCGACAAGGCTTACATTGTCAAGCCAGGTTGTTTTCTGCATTCCAAGTGTTATCGAAATATCATGGTTTACATACTTTGCATCCGAAGGAAGTTCAACCGCGAAATCTTTTGTCTCTCCTGCTTTGATATCAAATGTGTATACATATCCTCCTATGTTTGCCGTAATAGTATTATCAGCATCTGATGAAGCGGTAAAGCTGAATTTGTATGGTGTTCCTGTCGCAAATGCCAGTTCTTCCTGAGACATAACTACAGCAGATTTCTCATTTCCGCTCATTGTAACCTTAAGTCTTCTTCCATCAGAGAATGGAGTGACTGTAACATCTGCATTTTCAGCATTTGATATATTCCAGTATCCTAAATGTTTATCTCCCTCCTGGAAGCTTCCATTGTATACATAGTTTCCATTAGCCAGAACCGTTTTCTCCTCTTTCTCATTTGGATCTGCTTCCTTGATCTTCTTTACTGATACATTGCTGATATAGATATCTGCTGTAGAGTCTTTTGCTCCCATATTGTACTCAAGGCGTCCGTTTGCATCACTTGCATCACCCATCTTGAATGTGTAGGTGTAAGTCTGATTTTTGGTTGTAAGCTTTACATCCTGATGTGGCATATAGCTCTTGTAACCATAATCCGGTGCCTTTACATCAACTCCCATCTCTCTGTCAGCAGATGCATATGCATCAAACTGTACCTGATATGTAGCACCTTTCTCAAACGGAAGATCTGCCTGTACAAGCTGTACACTATAGTCTACCGTACCTGCCTTTGTAGTCTTTACAGTCATAGTTTTGTTGTCTATAGAAGCTTTTGCATCTCCTTCAAGCGCTGTAATGAATTTCCAGTTTTTTTCGTCGGAAAGATCCTCTTTCGCAGAAAAATCTCCATTATTGATATAGTTGCCGTCTGCGTCAGGATTGCGAAGTGTAACTTCCTTTACCGGGCGTTTTACATCTTCATTGTAGCTATCCTTCTGGTATACACGGACATAATCGATCACATATGGGTTATTCTCAAAGCTTGTCTCATCGTTTGGATTTCCAACCCAGCTTCCACCAACAGCAAGATTTAAGATAATGTAAAATGGCTGGTCAAATGGTGCCGGATATGTAAGTGTTCCCTGTCCTACTGTTGTTGAGTGCCAGTCGCTCTCCTCGTGGTATTTAACTCCATCCACATACCATGTGATTTTCCCCGGCTCCCAGTCACAGGTAAATGTGTGGAAATCATCAGAGAAATCGGCTCCATCCGTTATAGTATATGTCCCCTGTGACTCTGAATGAGGATTTCCGTAATGGATGGTTCCGTAAGCCTTGTTTGTCTCCTGTCCCATTACTTCCATGCAGTCAATCTCGCCGCATCTTGGCCACTGACCATATACATTCTCATCATTTGCCATAAGCCAGAATGCAGGAAGGTATCCCTGTCCCTTTGGAACCTTTGCACGACATTCAAATCGGCCGTAGGTGAAGGTCTGCTTATTCTGTGTTGAAATTCTTCCTGATGTATAGGAAGCTGCTTCTTTTGTTGAGCTGGTATCACCATCAGTCGCATTCATATCAACAAATTTTATAGCAGAAATTGTCACGTCTGATGCCGGTGTGTCGGTATCATTGTATTTTCCAAGGGAAATATAGAAATCTGCAGGTGTGTCCTTTGTCATTGTAAATTCAAAACTGATTTCCTGCTCCTTATCCTCTTCAAGCTCCGGTTCACATCCTCCGTACCATTCATATGAAGCACTCATCACACCTGTTTTGAATTTACGGGTTGCTGTGGACTTAGCCTTAAAACTCACTTTATATTTATGTCCGTTTTGCAGTGAAATATTTTGCTGCTTTAACTGGACATTCCAGTCCACTGTTCCCGCGTTTTTAATACTATAGGTGATCGAACCATCAGCTGTCTTTGCTGAAGCATCCGCTGATCCATCTGCTCCACCCCAGTTTGCTATTGTCTGAGTCCAGCCTTCCATTTCCTCCGAAAAATCTGAGTTTTTCAAAAGATTTCCAGCATCCTTATTTTCTGTTTCAGTAACTTTTTTGACCGGATTTATCACTAATTTTCCATCTTTTACCTGAATGTTTTCATCCGAGTCTACATACTCCTGCAGCTCATTATTTACCCATCCTTTTTCATGTGTCTCCACATTCCAGTCAGCACGGTTTAATGAATCACCATCAAACTCATCGCTCCACACTTTTTTGTAGCCATCATAGCTTAGTTTGCCTGTCTGCTGCGCCGCATCCAACGCTCCCTCTGCAAACGTCTGTGACGGCAAGGCTGTCATTGCCATAGCTGCCACAAGCATGGCTGATAATACTCTTTTTTTCATAAAGTACCCCTTTCATTTATGGTTATTTTCTATCTCGCATCATGTTACTGCCCACACCTTTCAGTGTAACCCGTAACCATAGCATTACTATAACGATTAAGTACCCTTAAAATATACAAAAAAAAACACAAAAACATCAAATTCATGACATTTTAATTTTCCTGTAATTTCCGCAATTCTCTCGGTGTCATGCCAAACTGCGCCTTAAACATCCGGCTGAACACCTTATAATTCGTAAATCCATTGTGCTCCAGTATGTCCGTGATGGAATCCTCAGTTGCCAGAAGCTCCTCATGTATGTGATTGATTCTTACCTGATTGACATACTCGAGAAATGTAACTCCCATGCATTTTTTGAACATACGGCAGAAATAATCCTGATTGAGTGAGGCTATGTCTGCCGCCTCCTTTAATGCTATTGGCTCCTGATAGTTTTCCGCCACATATCTAAGGACATCCTTAAGGCGCTCTATCTGTCTGGATTCTTTTCCCGCATCCATCTCTTTATATGAATAATTTGTAAACAAAATATATAAGAATTCGTTCACTTTTGCCATAAGCCGAAGCTCATAGCCCTTGCCCTTTTTCCGGTATATATGCGCTATCGACTTAAGAAGAGACTTCATCTGCTCATATTTTCTGCTGCCATGCTCGGTCTCATAGCACTCCCGGAACCTTATATGTCCGTAATCGTCTATGTAGCTGTCCAGATATACATACGGTATCTGCACCAGAAGCACCTTGACTCTTTCATAGCTTTGCGTGCCATGTATCTTATTTGAGTTTATGACAAAAAATTCATTTTCTTGCAATGTATATTCATTTTCACCGCAGTCAACCTGCAGTGAGCCGGAAACTACATAGATTATCTCTATATGGTCATGCCAGTGCCTCGGTGAAAACTGCCTGTAGTCCTCGTATCTGTCGCAATAGATTGGAAGATGTGGTATTGATCTGACGTTTTCGTGTGTGTATTGCTGCATAATTTTCTCCCTGACTTACTAAATCAAACTTCGTATTTAATGCTATATTAGCCTGAGCATATCCAATTGTTCCGAAAAAACAATATTCATAGTTTGAAATTCTACCTTCAAAATATACTCCTCTCACGCAAAAAGTCAATATCGACCTAAAATAATGTCAGTATCACAATTGTATATATCGCTTTTATAATTTACAATCATCTTATACGAAAAGAACAAGCTCCCGACATATTAATGTATGGGAAGCTCTTTAAATAATAAAAATATAAGAAAGGTAATCTGCTATGAACAAATGGTCACGATTCAAATTCACTCCTAATCTTCCACTTGGGGCAAATGGTGAAAGAGTTACAGGAAGTAAGGCTCACATAGAGCTTTCAAAGGAAGCTGCCAAGGAAGGCATGGTACTTCTCAAAAACGAAAACAACGTACTCCCTCTTGCAGCGGGTTCTAAGGTAGCCCTGTTTGGAAAGGGTACTTTCGACTATGTAAAGGGCGGTGGCGGAAGCGGTGATGTAACCGTTGCATATATCCGCAATCTCTACGAAGGACTTAAGCTTCAAAAAGAGAAAATAAGCATATTTGAGGAGCTGTGCGATTACTACCGCAACGACATTAAAAAGCAGTATGCAGCCGGTGCTGTACCCGGCATGACTATAGAGCCGGATGTACCGGCTGAGCTTTTAAGCAAGGCACAGGCATATACCGACACTGCTATCATCTCAATCTGCCGCTACTCCGGAGAAGGCTGGGACAGAAAGAGTGTTATTGACCCAAACAACAAGGCTCTCTGGGACTACGAACGCGAGATGACCGAGAAGTCGGCAGAGCTTTTTAAGGATGGTGATTTCTGTCTCTCCGTAAAAGAAAAGGAGATGATTGACACTGTAAAAGCCAGTTTCAAAAATGTAATCGTGATTTTAAATGTCGGTGGAATGGTTGATACATCTTGGTTTGCTTATGATAATCAGATTCAATCAGCACTGCTTGCCTTACAGGGTGGCATGGAAGGCGGTCTCGCTGCCGCTGAGCTTCTCGTAGGAGATGGCAATCCTTCCGGAAAAACTGTCGATACATTTGCCAAATCACTCGACGACTATCCGTCTACTTACAATTTCCACGAGTCAAGAGACTATGTGGACTATACCGATGATATATATGTCGGATACCGCTATTTCGAGACAATTCCGGGAGCTGCCGAGAAGGTTGTATACCCATTTGGCTATGGACTCTCCTACACCACATTTGATGTGGAGACCGTTTCTGCCGGCATTGTGAATTCCAACTGTACGTCTGAGGCCAATAAGCTTTATGCAAAAGTCCGTGTGACAAATACAGGTAAATTCTCCGGAAAAGAGGTTGTTCAGGTATACATCGCTAAACCACAAGGAAAGCTTGGCAAGCCTGCAAAGGAGCTCGTAGCCTTTGAAAAGACAAGAGAACTGCAGCCGGGTGAATCACAGCTTATGATCCTCACATGGGAAATAAACGATATGGCATCATATGATGACCTTGGAAAGGTCAAAAAATCTGCATATGTACTTGAAGCCGGTTCATATGATATATACGTTGGAACGAGCGTCCGTGACGTGACAAAAGCTGATTACTCATATATATTAAATCAAGATGTAATTACCGAGCAACTTTCAGCAAAGCTGGTTCCTACAAGTCTGCCAAAGAGAATGCTCGCTGACGGAAGCTACGAAGCTCTGCCTCAAAGTGAGCCTGTGGACACCGACTACTCAGCTATTGGCAACATTGACCCTTCCCTGACAGAGGCTGTTGCTCCATGTCAGAGAGCCATCCCATACTTCCGCTTTGCCGATGGCATGGCTAAAAACGGCAGTCACGACATCATGGATGTTGTGGAAGGACGTATCACGCTTGATGAATTTGTATCAGAGCTTTCCATCGATGAACTCATTCATCTGCTCGGCGGACAGCCAAATACAGGTGTTGCAAATACCTTCGGTATCGGAAATATGCCTGAATACGGTATTCCTTCTGTCATGACAGCAGATGGTCCTGCAGGAGTGCGCATAGCACCTGAGGTCGGTATATGCACCACTGCGTTTCCATGCTCCACACTGCTTGCATGCACATGGAACCCGGATGTTTTAGAGGCTGTAGGACGCGCCGGCGGTGAAGAATTAAAGGAAAACAACCTTGCACTGTGGCTCACCCCTGCCATCTGTATTCACAGAAGTCCTCTCTGCGGACGTAACTTCGAGTACTACTCAGAGGATCCATTCGTAACAGGAAAGCTCGCAGGTGCCATGGTACGCGGAATCCAGTCAAACAATGTCGGTGCCACACTCAAGCACTTTGCCTTGAACAACAAGGAAACCAACCGCAAAAACAGCGATTCACGCGTTTCAGAAAGAGCTGCCAGAGAAATCTATCTGAAGGCATTTGAGATGATTGTAAAGAATGATAATCCATGGGCTATTATGTCCTCTTACAATATGATAAACGGCTACAGAGCCTCTGAAAGCGAGGACCTTTTGACAGGAATACTGCGTGATGAGTGGGGCTATGAAGGAATGGTCACAAGCGACTGGTGGACCTGTGGCGAGCATTACAAAGAGACAAAAGCCGGAAATGATCTTAAGATGGGAAATGGATATCCTGATCGTGTAAAGAAGGCTTATGATAAGGGTGCCATCTCTCGTAGTGAGATGGAGACCTCTGTAAAGCGCATATTAGGATTCATATTAAAGCTTGATTAAATTTTACTCTGCTTTTTGTAAACCTCCCCGGTTCATAATACCAGATACTTATTATACAAAAAACGGACATGCAAAACTGTCATGTCCGTTTTTGTATTATATACAATTTAAACTATTACTTTCCATAAATATTGTACTCAGGCACATCCACGCCATCTGTTCCGGCATAGTATGACATCTCCACCTCGTTGAGTCCTTTTTTCTTGTCAAGAATCACATTGTACTGGGATGAATATATAACATCTCCATTTTTATTAAATCTGTATTCAATATTCACTCCCTCTTTGCCTTTTAATGCCTTTCTTGGAATCTTTGCAAGGAAGATACGCTCACTGTCGGAAATCTTCTTCACCTCGACTGCATCCACCCATTTGAAAAATACTGGTGCCGCCACTCTTGTATCATCCATGCTATAACTGTCGTAATCATAGTTGGCTGTGTCATCATCTTCTGTATCCTTTAACACATGATAGCCCATCTGTATGCTGTCCACGCCATCAAGACCGGTATCATTGTTGTTATAGCTGCCCGAATCGTAAGGCGAATATACATATAAAAGGATAAGCTGTGAGCTCTTTACCTCATCTATGCTATCTCTGAATAAATGTGCAGCCTTTATATGAGACACATTGAGCTGTCTTAAGCTGTCATTTGTCTCACCTGCCAGCTGTCTTGCATACATGGTGACCATACCCTTATTTTCCATAAAGTCTGCATCTGCCGCAAGCGCCGGGGATGCATCCGTGGAAAGTGACATCAGATATTTGTAGTCTGTATCCTCCATACATACTGTATTGTACCTTGCAACCAGATAATCAGGCCTTGCAAATGCAAGCACAAGATAACATACCCCGATTACTATTATTCCGTACCGAAATAGCGAAAAAGCAGGCTTACATATAGATAAAATCACTCCCAGCATAAACAGTGCTATCACTCCAAGTGCCCAGAACACACAAAGCCTGGTGGCTGTCAACCCGTACTCTGACACATATAGTCCCATACGATATGCGCTTGATGCAATCATGATATATGTGCATAAAGTTATTAAAATTAAAAATGCATTTAATATTTTATTTTTCCTGAACAATCCACTTCCGAGCAATACGATAACCACATTCAGTATACACACGAAAAGCAGCTGGAAAAAGCCTTCTCTCGCGTACCTGGCGTAGGTATAGCCACTTGGAAGCTGCATAAGCCCTCCGAACAGATACACAATCTGTATAAAACAGAAAAATACATATACCACTGATATAGTTGCAGCTACAGTGATACCAATTGCAGCCGGAAATGCCGGAGTCTCAACCGGTGCATCCGATATACGCTTCTTGCTCAGATACTTTATACCACAGTACGATGAGAAAAGCGCAAATACAAAAAGAAATACAACCTTGCTCACTGTAAAGAAATTGATATCAGCAAATATTTTCTTTATTACTGAGGCAAAAACCGCATCCGCAGAGCACAGCAGCACAACTATCAGCACAACCAGAGGAAATGCAATTGCTATTCCGATAAACACATAAAGCATTCTGTGTTTTTTCACATGTACCTCTCCGGCAGTTGCATTTGCACTGTCACCGACCACACTTTCACTGCCCATATTGTCACTATCCATGCGCTCATTTCTCATATAGTCGGCAATATCCATAAACGGCTCAGCTATACACCCAATCGCTCCAAACACTGCCTGAAATGCCGCAGCGATATACTTTATGAGCCCCCACTGTCTGTCATTGCAGAAATTGTGAAGCAGCATAAAAACAAGAAACACAAGTATCCAGCAAAAATTAAATCCTTGTATAATTTTATTACCGGTCAAGCCTGATGATAGGCCTGTGAGTATCATCATCACACTGTACCATACAGTGAGCGGCTTTGCCTCTATATGAAGTATCTTCATACAATACAGGCTGTATACTCCTGTGACGATTGCAAACAACGTAACAAGTATTCCACCTGTATTCTCGTACAGGAAAATGGTGTACAGCAGCGCATATATTATCGTAGGTATACATAGCCTGCCAAAAAAATCCGCGTTTTTCCTGCTTTGCTCACGCCGTCTTTGCTCCGCTTCCTGCTGCATCTTCTGCAGTTCAATACCCGACATCCCCATATGTGGCTGTGAAGTCTGTGGCGTGTTCTGTGAAAACTGTTGGGGATTCATGCCCCCGATATTATTATTGTCCATAGCTTCCTCCTTACTCTCGGTAATACATCGAATTGCATGCATGTATCGATGATACCTTTTGACCCTTTAATCATGTATTTATTTTCTCATATTTTTTACTTACCGGCAAGCTAATTGTACTACACCGCTTTTAGTTTTGCAATAACTTTTTATCGTATCTCGATAAATTAGTTGTAATCGTAATAAATGTAAGCTACAATTAAGGGCTACAATTAAGGACTACAATTGATGTGCTAAAATGAGATGTTTCGACGATATTTAAAAACTGATAAAAAACAAAAAATCGCAGATACCATATTATGATATCTGCGACTATACTTATCTTATTTTCTCCTAAAGACACTCTAATGGATATTGACTTAATGCAGTCATAGAGTTTTATTTTAACTACTGCTGCACATTAAACGCTTTAATTCCCGGATAAACTGCGCTCTTTCCCAGTTCCTCTTCAATTCTTAAAAGCTGGTTATACTTTGCAACACGCTCTGAACGCGAAGGTGCACCTGTCTTTATCTGGCATGTGTTGAGTGCCACCGCAAGGTCTGCAATTGTTGTGTCGGCAGTCTCACCTGAGCGGTGTGAGCTGATTGCTGTATAGCCTGCCTTGTGTGCCATCTTGATAGCCTCAAGAGTCTCTGATACTGAACCGATCTGATTTAATTTAATCAGGATTGCATTTCCTGCTCCAAGGCTTATTCCCTTTGCAAGTCTCTCAGTGTTTGTTACGAACAGGTCATCTCCCACAAGCTGTACCCTATCGCCCAGACGCGCAGTAAGCTTCTGCCAGCCTTCCCAGTCCTCCTCATCAAGACCATCCTCGATTGATATAATAGGATATTTGTCACAAAGCTTTGCCCAGTGCTCTATAAGCTCCTCTGAGGTGTACTCTGTGCCGGCCTTTGGCAGCTTGTAAAAGCCCTTACCCTTTTCACTCTTCCACTCTGATGATGCGGCATCCATGGCAATCTTGAAATCCTTGCCCGGCTCATAGCCTGCCTTCTTTACAGCTTCAAGAATTGTCTCGATAGCCTCCTCGTCAGATTTGAGTGCCGGTGCAAATCCACCCTCGTCACCGACTGACGTGGCAAGACCGCGCTCCTTTAATATGGCTGCAAGTGCATGAAATACCTCCGCACACCATCTGAGACACTCCTTGAAGGAAGGCGCACCTACCGGCATAATCATAAACTCCTGCACGTCAAGTCCTGATGAGAGTGCATGACAGCCACCATTTACAATGTTCATCATAGGTACAGGAAGTCTGTTTCCCGAGATACCACCTAAAAATCTATAGAGAGGAATATCAAGTGATACAGCTGCCGCCCTCGCACATGCAATTGATACAGCAAGAATGGCATTAGCTCCAAGCTTAGACTTGTCCTTTGTGCCATCTGCCTCTATCATAGCCGCATCTATTGCATAGATATCACTTGCGTCCATACCTGTCAATGTGTCGTTGATTACAGAATTTATATTTTCTACTGCCCCGGTAACACCCTTGCCCAGATATCTGCTCTTGTCTCCGTCACGAAGCTCAAGTGCCTCGAACTCTCCTGTTGAAGCTCCTGATGGTGCTGTGCCTCTTGCAACAGTTCCGTCAACCAGATAAACCTCTGCCTCAACTGTAGGATTTCCTCTGGAATCAAGTATTTCTCTGCCCACTACCTTTTCGATTTCTAAATAATTCATTATGAACCTCCTTGTGTTTTTTCTGATTCAATCTTATCCTACAATACAGTTTCTCTATGTCATGATTGTAGGATTGAATGCAATCATGTATCGATGATACCTTTTGACCCTTTAATCATAAAAATACATATGTGAAAGCCTGCCACATATGCATATATTTATAAATAAAGAAAAATGCTACATAGTTAGTTTAATCTAACTAATGTAGCATTTCAATAGTTCATAATGATAATATTTCCCAATTATAGAAATATTATGTTCTAACATATCATTTTAAATCTATACATCCTCAAGCATTGCTTATATATAGCACATCTTTAGTTACTGGTCACACTGTTAGGTGTGAACAGTAACCATATTTAACAGCAACTATCTCTCTGCCTCAATCTCACGCGCAACATACACACCGCTTGCCGACGCATGTGAAAGTGAATGTGTCACACCGCTTCCATCTCCGATGATGTAAAGCCCCTTATATTTGCTCTCAAGCTTATCGTTAAGCTCTACCTCCATGTTGTAGAACTTGACCTCTACGCCGTAAAGCAAGGTATCGTCATTTGCAGTTCCCGGTGCTATCTTGTCGAGCGCATAAATCATCTCAATGATTCCGTCCAGGATTCTCTTTGGAAGCACCAGGCTTAAGTCTCCCGGTGTAGCTGAAAGTGTAGGAGTAACGAGTCCTTCCTCAATACGCTTCTCATTGCTTCGACGCCCTCTCACAAGATCACCAAAGCGCTGTACAATTACACCTCCACCAAGCATATTTGAAAGGCGCGCGATGCTCTCACCATATCCGTTGCTATCCTTGAATGGCTCTGAAAAATGCTTTGCAACAAGAAGAGCAAAGTTCGTGTTTTCAGTCTGCTTGTCGGCTCCCTCGTAGCTGTGTCCGTTTACTGTTACGATGCCGTTTGTATTTTCATTTACCACGATGCCATGCGGATTCATGCAGAAGGTACGCACATTATCCTCAAAAAGCTGTGTTCTGTATACAATCTTGCTCTCATACAGCTCATCTGTCAGATGTGAGAAAATCAGGGCCGGAAGCTCAACACGCACACCGATATCCACACGGTTTGACTTGGTTGGGATATCAAGGTCATTGCAGACCTTCTCCATCCACTTGCTTCCGCTTCTTCCAACTGAGATGATACAGTATCTGCTCTCATATGTGCTATCCGCTGTTTTTACTGCATATCCGGATACATTGTCTGTGTGAGCCTCTTGTAAACTGCAATCATCAGCACCTGCCGTATTCTCATCATACAGCACCTCTACCGACTCAACAGGTGTATCGAAATAAAAATCCACCTTATCCTTCAGATGTGCATACATATTTTCCAGAACAACATAGTTTATGTCAGTTCCGAGATGTCTGACCGATGCATCCAAAAGCTTGAGCTTGTTCTGCATGCAGACCTTTTTGAGCTTTGTGCCGGCTGTAGAATAAAGTTTTGTGCCCTCACCGCCGTACTTCATATTAATCTCGTCAACATATTCCATCAGATCAATGGCCGGCTGCTTGCCGATATGCTCGTACAAGGTACCGCCAAAATCATTTGTAATATTATATTTTCCGTCTGAAAAAGCACCTGCTCCGCCAAAACCGCTCATAATAGAACAGCTCTTGCAGGAAATACAGCTCTTTATTTTCTTTCCGTCGATAGGACATTTTCTCTTAGCAAGCTCATGTCCTGCCTCAAAAACCGCTATTTTGCAGACAGGATTCTTCTCGATAAGCTCATATGCTCCGAAGATACCTCCCGGTCCCGCTCCAATGATTATCACATCATAATTATTCATCTGTCAATTGCCTCCCATAATACATTGCTGTTTGTACGCCCAAGGTGGCGCATGCCAATCATTTATTATACTATATTTCCCCCATTATTGCAAGAGTAATCTCTATATTCCAGCAAATCTCCCGGCTGACAGTCAAGTGCTTCACATAGCTTTGCAAGCGTGGATACCTTGATTGCCTTTGCCTTGCCGTTTTTTAAAATTGATATATTTGCAATGGTGATTCCCACACGCTGCGACAGCTCCGTGACGCTCATCTTTCTCTTTGCAAGCATTACGTCTATGTTAAAAATAATCTCGCCTTCCATGTATCTCTCCCGCTCAAATAAAACTGTAGCGCACACGCTATATTGTCAAATCACTCTGCTCCTGCAGATCTGCGGCCTTTACCACAAGATGTGACAAAACCGCCGCCACGACCGATGCCACAACACAGGCAAACACTATGAACACAAGAGCCAGTATCACCCCCGGATGATTCACATATATCCTCCACATGCAGACATTCACAACAAAAAAATACAATGCATCAAACAGAATTATTTTCGATGCCAGCTTTATATGTCTTGCATTCTCTAAGGAAAACGACCTGTCTTTTCCGATATTTACAGCTACTCTCCAGCCCAGATACAATATAACATAGCACGGAATTGCACTGATGATAAACAGTACCAGCCATGGTATATACATATCAGAAATCTGTGGATCTGACGCAATAAGCACATGCCCTATCCATGGTATGGCAACCGCACAGACCACTAATCCGCAAAGTGCTACCGCTATTATTACTATCTTTAACCATTTTTCAAGTTCTTTTTGTCTCATTTATTCACCTTGCTTCTCATTGAGAAGTCCATACTCTGCAAGAAGCCTTTTTTGATACTCCTTATCCTTTGAAGCTTTCTGCAATTCATCATATTTGCCTTCGGACAATAAAATCTGATTTAGCTGGTTAATCAATTCTATTCCTTGTTCTAATCCTTGTTCTAATCCTTGTTCTAATCCTTGTTCTAAGCCCTGTTCTAAGCCTTGCTTTATTCCTTGTTCTAAGCCTTCCTCGATAGCATCAGCTCTTTCAAGCTCAAGCTGCCTGTCAAATTCGTAATTTAACTGCATACTCTTCGTCACCTCACTTCTGTAAGTCTTTAGAAACTCCTTCAGAATATCATTGTCAATACAATAGTCTATATCCTCCTTCATTTGAAAACACAAAAGCAGGAAATATCTGTGTGGTAAAAGCCCTCTTATCCTGCTTTAAATAAAATAATGAAACATTTAAAAGCAAGAATTTCAGGGAATATGAAAAATAATTAAGGTATTGAAGACCCTGCACGCCCTTATCGCCGGACGACATCTTATTATGCCTCACATATTTACAGAGCATATAGTCATATCTGTAATTAATGTGCCAACGACCGCACAGGTTGCTATAGAAAAACTGCTTTGATTATATTCTAACATATATGGATTAAAAAACAACAAAAAAATACGCAACAGAAAAGTCTGTTACGTATATGCTTACAAAAACCAAGATTTTTTCAATTTCCTACTCCGTCACCACTGCAATAAAATAATCCTCAAGCTCCCGAAACACTACCCTTTTTTCATAAGCCTCCATCGTCTTATCATCCAGCTCCCCCGAAAAGCCTGTACCGACAAGCTTCATTATCGCCTCATACTGCGTCCAGTATTTTGTAAGCTCAATCTGAAATGCATCAGATTCATTCTCAAAGCCTTCGAGTCTGTCAAGCTGCTCCTTTCGCATTATACGCTTTGCCACCTTGAAGCTCATGCGTTTTGTCTGCTCTATGTCCACGCCAACAGGTCTATCTGATATTGCAAGCACCACATATGGGCCGCTGTGTGCCAGATTAAAAAAAGCTGCGCTCTCATTCTTATATCCTGCTGCTATTTCCGGCTTACCATGCTCATTTCTGACAAGCTGTTCATCCGATGATATCCCCAGATATTTGTAGAGCATGTATCCCGCCAAAAGCTCCTGATTTGCGGTGCCACACAGCCTGTTGCTGCCTGTTTTTACACCTTTTTTTGAAATAGTTGTGTATTTATCCACATAATAGGCAGACACATGTGGAATTATCTCCTTCTGCCGGCCTGCGATGGAATCCGTTTTTTCTATAAAAATCTGACAGTTATTGTTTATTTTCCATACCATCCCAAGTCACCTTTCTATAACTCCAACCTTCCCCTGCCTTCATCAAAATACAACTAGTTTTATAAATTACCCATATGATATCTGCAGCTTATACTAATTATCCCTACGATATCTGCAGCTCATATAGCTTCCTGTATATGCCATCCTGTTCCAGAAGCTCCCTGTGCGTACCGCGCTCACATATACGTCCCTTGTGCATGACCATGATGCAGTCGGCATGCTGGATAGTGGAGAGACGGTGCGCAACCATGATTGTTGTTCTGCCATCCATGAGCTTTTCGAGTGCCTCCTGTATGAGAATTTCTGTCTCTGTATCTATGTTGGCGGTTGCCTCGTCCATGACCAGTATGCTCGGATTGTGGGCGAGTGTCCTTGCAAATGACAATAGCTGACGCTCTCCTGCCGAGAAGGTCGCACCACGCTCAGTGACCGGCTCGTGATAGCCCTGCGGGAGCTTTTCGATAAAGTGTGAGGCATTTACATATTCTGCTGCCGCCTTCACCTGCGCATCCGTGATATTGTCATCATTCAGGCGGATATTGTACGCCACATCCCCCTCGAATATAAACACATCCTGCTGCATCTGACCGATTGCACTGCGAAGCTGCTTTTTGCTAAGCTGTCTGATATCGATGCCATCAATGTAGATATGTCCCTTTTGTATATCATAATACCTGCCTATAAGATTTAAAATGGATGATTTTCCTGCTCCGGTTGCGCCGACAAAGGCCACCTTCTCGCCCGGATTAATGACAAATGAGACATCCTTAAGCACATAGTTTTCACCGTCATAGGCAAACCAGACATGGTCAAATTCAATTTTTCCGGTGATTTTATCCGGCTGCTTTGGATTTTCGACCTCAGGAATAAATTCATCCTCACCCATAACCGTAAATATCTTCTCTGCTGATGCAATTGATGACTGCAGTGTCGAAAACTGCTCTGCAAGTTCCTGTATCGGGTCGAAAAATGACCTGATGTAATTCGAGAAAATATACAGAGTGCCGACCGAAATAATCTCATCAAACACATTTCTGCTTCCGAACCACAGCACTATCATCAGCGACAAAATGCTCAGAATATAGATAAGCGGACGAAACACCGCATACATAAGCATTTCCCTGTAAAAAGCCTTGTAGAGCTTTGTATTTTTATCATGAAATTCCTCGAACTTGCGCTCCTGTCTGCCAAATATCTGTATAATTTTCATTCCCGAAAGATGCTCGGACAAAAATGTATTGATGTCCGTCAGGCGCGTACGGTAAAGCCTGTAAATATTTCTGGCAATTTTCTGGCACAGCACCGTAAGCCCAATTACAAGCGGCATCAGCACAAATGATATCGCAGCAAGCCTAACATCAAGCACGAGCATAACGCCTGCAAGTCCCACTATTTTTACAATATTTCTGAAAAGCTGTACGAGAATGCCCGAATACATCTCATTGAGAGCCTCAACATCATTGGTCACACGGGTTACAAGCTTTCCAACCGGTGTGATATCAAAATACCTGCTGCCAAGAGACTGGATATGTCTATAGAGGTCTTTTCTCATCTGAAGAATGATATTCTGTCCTGTTTTCTGCAGTATCCAGGTCTGAGCGATGTTGAATGTAAAGCTTAAAGCAAGTACAATCGCATATTTGATAGCTGTAGCAATTATTACATCATAATCCCCATTTGCTCCAAAAGTATCAATTGCATCTCCCACCAGCATCGGCCTGTAAAGGTCAAAGGCTGTCAGTCCCAGCACCAGCAGAAGGGCAAAAATCACCCAGTGGGCATACGGCTTCATGTAGGCTATGAGGCGCATTGTGGAGCTTTTTTTATTCATTTCTTTTTTACTTATATTTTCACTCGAATTCATACTATAATCTTCTCTGTTATTTCGTAACTATTCATCGTCAAATCTGCATAGCAACGTTTTTCAAGCACTTTAACTGCCAAGCTCACTCTCAAGTTGCTGCTTATGGCTGATATCAGCGTAAAAACCGCCAAGCTCAAGCAGCTCTTCAGGAGTGCCATACTCTGTCAGTTTTCCGTCAGAAAGCACTGCCACATGGTCAGCCTTCTGCAGTGTGGAAATCCTGTGGGCAATCACTATGGTTGTCTTGCCCTGCCTGGTTTCCATGAGGTTTTCAAGTATCTGCTCCTCAGTATCGGTATCGACAGCAGAAAGTGAATCATCCAGTATGAGGATTGCAGAATCCTTTAAAAGTGCTCTGGCTATCGAGCTTCGCTGCTTCTGTCCTCCCGAAAGTGTCACTCCGCGCTCTCCAACCATGGTCTTGTACTCATCCGGAAAGCCCATAATATTATCGTGTATACACGCGTCCTTTGCAGCCTGTTTTACCGCATCAAGAATTGCCGGGTTGTCGGCAATCCTGTCCTCCAGACCAAATGCTATATTCTCCTCGAGTGTGTCGGAAAACAGGAAATTCTCCTGTGGCACATATGAGATATCACGGTGTAAAACCGCCAGCGGATAGTCTGTTATCGGGCGGCCATCCAAAAGTATCATGCCGTTTTCACAGTCATATACTCTAAGCAAAAGGTCGGCAAGTGATGATTTTCCGCTTCCGGTACGCCCTAAGATACCAAGCATCTCGCCCTGCTTCACATGTATACTCACGTCTGAAAGCACCGGCTTGGTGCCGTCAGGGTATGTGAAGCTGAGGTGGCTAAGCTGTATATCGCCATGTATTTGTATTTTATCATAAATACCCTCAGCTAAATTATCTGTATTTCTGCCTGCCATGCCATCATTTTCTATTACATTTTCCGGTGGCACCATATCGACAATATCAGGTTTTTCCTCGAAAATAGTCCGGATTCTGCCCCATGCCGCAGCCGCCTGGGAAAATGTGTTGATGCAGTCGCCTGCCGCAATCATTGGCCAAACAAGCATATCAATGTATGAGTTGAATGCCACGAACTGGCCTATCGAAACCTGTCCGTCAAGCACCATCCTGCCACCTGCAATGAGTGTCACTATCACGCTTATTCCGATTACGGCATCCAGCGCCGGGCCAAAGACAGCGCGAAGCTTTACCACGGCAAGATTTTTCTCCCTGCTGTTCTCGCAAGCCTTTTCAAACTGCTTAAAGTCCTCTTCCTCCTGCGCAAATGCCTTGACCACGCGGATACCGGCAATGCTCTCCTGCACCTTGTCAGACAGATATGAGAAAGCATCCTGCCTTTTCACCTGACGTTTCTTTGACTCTATTCCATAAAAATAGCAGCCGATTGCAATGAAAATAAGTGGGATAAAAGCAAATAATGTCAGCTTAAAATCCACGTATACTACCATTTTGACAAGCACCATCACCGTCATGATTACCGCGTCAAACACGGTGATGACAGCCATTCCGGTTCCCATCCTGACAGCCTGTAAATCGTTAGTGAAATATGCCATAAGGTCTCCTGTCTTGTGGCTGTTGTAATAGCGCGCTGAGAGTGTCTCCATATGCGAAAACATATCATCGCGCAGTCTGTATTCTATTCCTCTTGATGCTCCTATGATGAAATATCTCCATCCAAAGCGCCCCGCCATGATTATCAGGCCTGTTATCAGTATCTTAAATATAATGTCGCCCACACCCGCCATATCAAGCTTTCCTGCAGTAATTCCGTCGATTATCTCCCCAATAAACTGCGGAATGTACAGATTTGCAAGGTCTACTGCAAGAAGTACAAAAATGCCTATCGCATAGTGCCATTTATATGCAAGCAGATATGAGCGCAGCGAGTATTTTTTATCGTTCATGTTATTCCTCCGTATTTTAGATGCCACTGCGTGGTGAGCGTGCGACCGCAACATACACTCTCGTAGAGCGACTAGCGAAGCTGTTTAGAGTCTGTAGAATTATGCCCTGATAACCAGAAATGCACCGGCATGGACGCCGGGGCAAGGCGTTATGTGCCATGGACGGCACATAAAAGCCGGTTTCGTTGAGCATAGAAAACCTTCGAGCATAATTCGTACAGCCTCTTAACCGCGTAGCGTTAGCTCCTAGAGAGTGTATGTTGCGGTCACACACTCATCATGCAGCGGTCTATCTACCTCCACAAGTCTGCTACGAAATACGTGAGTGCCGCCCATGTATACACAGAATAGTATATGCCGTGCTCGTCCACTCCATCCTCAAGTATCTTCTTCGCCTGCGCTTTAGTCAGAAGGTCGAATCCGTCAAAGAGCTCGCCGCCCACTGCGCCCTCCTGAGACATTCCATTAAGGCTATCGCGGTTAAGTACAATCTTTACAAGGGCGTTGCTTTCATCTGTCATGCCCGGTGTACTGAAAAGACATGGATTGATTACAGAAACCGTGTCTTTTTCTGTCACTTTAAGGCCGGTCTCCTCATGAAGCTCACGCATGGCAGTTTTTATAAGTGACGCTGTATTATCATTATCCCCGGTGCAATCCTCCGGATCTATAAGCCCTGCCGGTACGCTGAGCAGGTACTGACCTGTCGGATATCGGAACTCGCGGTTCATTAACAGACATGGCTCATGACCTGATTTCTCGTCATCATCTGACGGATTCCATATCACCACGCAGCTCACCGCATCCGGAAGCATTTTCTTGAACTCCTCTGTGGATTTGGCGGCTACAAGGTCCTCTTCATCTCTCCTTGTGGCATTATAATAATGCCTGCCCTCTTGGTACTGAAGGTCAAACACCTTTATAAATTTTGATTCAAATAAGCTTTTTATTTTCATAAATTTTTGTCTCTTTTCATTAAACCTTTAATGTGCTCAGATACTCCTTCTGCTGTGGCGTGATGCGATAGCTCTCACGCGCCTTTTGTATCGCCTTGTTGTGGCTCCAGCTATCCATGAGCTTTTCCTGCAGTATCGGCAGCACTGCATCATACTGCTTTGCAAGTGCCGTAGCGACATACCACGCCTTCATCATGTTTACATAATACTCCTCGGAACGGATTTTTGCCACATCTAAAGCATATTTTATATCAAAATCCTCATCGAGATATAGGCGCATCAAAGTGTCAATGCCATACCTTACAGTGTAGGGCTTATCCGAATCCAGCCACTCATATACATGCAAAAGAAGCTCATTTTTGTGCTTTTTGAACACAGACGGCACACCACTGTCGCAGGTCGCCCAGTTGTCTATGTATGGAAGGAATGCTTCCAGATAAGCCAATGCCGTATCATAATCCTTCATCTGCATAATCAGAAACATATGCAGGTTATTTTCCTCATAGTAGTAATGCGGCAGAGTGTTTAAAAACCTTTCCACATTGTCACAGTCATTTTCCTTTACTGTATTACAGCCCAATTTTTCACCTCGAACCGACAAAAAGAGCCTGCTTCCACGAGCAAGCTCCTTTGCGTACTTTCTAAGCACTGGGACTCTTATTCCTATTATGCGTTCTTTTTCAATATTGGGCATAAGCCTCGCATGAAATTCCCTGTAATTTTTATCCTGCAGCGCAAACAATTGCGTCCTTATATCCTCTATAATATCTGTTCTCATCAATTTATTCATAAAATCCTCACTCGCGTATCTTGAAGGTGCGCGGCGCAATCCTGTACGCAAGTACACATGCCACAACACAGTATACCACACTAAATGTAATCATGATACCTCCAAACTTAAGCGTGCTCATCCGAAGCTGAATCGTCATGTAGCATGCTATATATGTGAGTCCTGTTATGACCTTATACATACCACTCTTTATCTCAGTCCCTGCATTATACGGCTGAAGCAGATAATAAATGACCAGATAATGCACAGAGAAAAACACGCTTTCTGCTGGGAAAACAAGAAACAAAATCAGATAATTCAGCGGGTTTTGCGTTCCATGCGAAATAAAAAGCATGGCAGAAAGTCCTGCTCCGAGTATCAGCGCCGGTGGCAAATTAATCTTTATTATTTCGCGAAGTCTGATGGTAAAAAGCTCAAGCACTGCCTTTGGCTTTCTATAAAACGGATAACACAAAAGACTGTGGTCACAATTCATAAAAAGCGCCTGCGTATAGCCCATGCCACGGTTAATCAGATACATCCAAAATGTGGACATCCCCAGATTTTTAAGAAGCAGCTCTGCCGTATCCTTCCTAAAGCCTGGATCATCCAGATACAGCATCGCACCTATTCCTGCTGCAACAAGCAGAATACATATTGCGCAGACTCTCTTTACCGGTTTCCATAAAAGCCTTTTGTGTCTGTTTATAAAAACTGCATTAAGATATTCAAAGCCCTTCTTTTTCTCTATCCTGCTATTCTGTAAAAGGCCTTCCTTTTCTGTACTTATGAGCTTTCGGTTCTTGTCAACATCCATATTCTGGGCAGACTCTACCATGCTGTCCATATCCTTAAGTATCTGTCCATAGACTATACGGTATTTGTCAAACGTAACAATCCTTCTGCACGAAAATACTCCAATGACAATGACAACAAGCATAAGAACAAACAGTGCAGAAACCGGCGGACAAAATCCCAGAGCCGGAAATCCATAAGCTGCAGTCAGAAATAAAATCACAAGTATCACCTTAAAGGAGCCAAGCCTGTTTTCACTGACATTGATTTTTATTTTGCCATGATTATGATTCTCATATGACCATAAAATAAAGGCAGATACTGTGAGCTTAGCACAGACCACAAACAATGGTACTATGAGCATTACATACACCGGAACATTGCTTAACAACCCGAATATTAAGCCAAATACTAAAAATCCAATCAGGATTTTACAAAGCTCATAAGCATAATTAACTATTGCAAACTCTCTCGCATCAATCCTCAGCAAAACAACCGCATAGTATTTATCCTTTGACGGGTCAAATATAAAGGTATTTAACAAAGCTCCTATAAACGTGAGGAAAAACAGTATATTTACAAATGCCTCCCTCTGCGGTGTCTTTGAAAAAAGTGCCGAAACCATAAATATCATAAAAAAAATATATATGAATTTACCGATAAATCCTGATATAATTTCCCAGATAACTGAGAGGATACTAACAACAAGCTTAAATCCGCCTGCCGCATAAAGACTCTCCGGCAGGATTTTTTTGATAACCGGTATCTGCTTAAAACCATAATATATGCTGTTAATACGATATGTATTTTTTAATGAAAACGATATGCGAAGCGTTTTCATCATCGAATTTCCCCTTGATTTCATCACTTCCTCCTGTTAAAGACCTCAGGTGTCACATCATACGCCTCATCCTTCAATGCCGCAATAATCTTTTCCTTAAACTGCTCCTCCCCAAGGTTCTCATTGTCCACAACCTCAAGCTCTCCGTGACTCAAAAGCACAATAACATCACACAAATCAAGTGCAAGATCCATAATATGCGTAGAAAAAATAGTAATCCTTCCGTCCTTTTTTACACGCAGAAGCTGCTTCATCTCCTCTGCCACTACCACATCAAGAGATGTAAGTGGCTCATCAAGCAGCAAAATATCCGGCTCCGCTATCATGTTTACAAGCATCTGCATCTTATTTTTCATGCCATGTGAATAATCCTTCATCAAGCGATCCCTGTCCTCAGGTTCAATCCTCATCTCATCAAAATATACATCAAGCGGTTTTATTAGTGACATTGTATCGCTATTGATATCTATAAAAAACTTAAGGAACTCCCTTGCTGTCAGGAACTCCGGCACAGTCGGCGCCGAGAGCACATATCCCACGTGCTCCGGAATCACCTGTTGCTTCTGACCATTCTTTATCAGATAACACTCACCTGCATCCTTGGTAATATCTGAATTGATGCAATTGAACAGTGTTGTCTTTCCTGCTCCGTTTCGTCCGAGCAGTCCGTAAATCTTTCCCTCCTCAAACGTAAAATTGATGTCTCTTAGCACCTGCTTTTTCTCAAAGCTCTTTGCCAGATGATCGATTGTAAATTCCATAATACCCTCCTCATAATATTTACTATTTTCTCTATATTAATTCTGCCAGCAAATCTTTCCCTCCGTAATAACAGGATATCTGATAAGCAGCTTCTCATCAAGATTCTCCCTGTTCATGTCTACCGCTGTGATCTGGCTATTGTCATATGTGGTGTAATAGTAGATTCCCTTGTCGCAGTTGCAGCATGAGGTGTAGAGCGTAATCTCATATTTGCCCTCTGTCACCTCGCACAGGCCTCTCTGCTGGTCTACAGAGCCTAATATGTGGAAGAACTGGCTCACACTTGCATTCTCACTGTCATCCGATTTGGAGTTTTGCTTTGTGAATGCCACACGTACAAAGCGTGACTGCGATGATAAATCTCCCGGCAGTCCCAGGCCTCCCATTCCGCGGCTGTATGCACTAAGCTCCACTCCCGGTGCAAATGTATTTTCAGGCTGCTTTGTGGATAAGCCTCTGTAATTATTGAGTGCTGCCATCTGATATGGGAATGGCGGATTGTTTGTGAGCACACCTACCGGATTGTCGTAAACATGCATACCGTCTGCCATCGACTCCACCACAATGCACTCATTTTTGTCGGCTATAATCCAGTGAAGCTGTGCAACCGGAAGCTGACTGCTAAATGGTGTATCTACCAGTAAAATACGATTTAATTTTTCCTTTGCATCCGCTACCGTAGCGCATAGTGACAGTATCCACGGTATAAACTCAAACTGTGCCACCTTTGTCTTTGCAATGCTGCATGTGCCATTCTCGCATGAGCTGTTTTCGTCTGCTGCCGCATACGCTGCATTTCCCACGAAATTCAGTCCTGCCATACCGAGTCCCTTTTCATTTACAGCATCATAGTAAAGAGGATAGTCACCTGCCACATGTGCCATTCCAATGATTGCATAATGGTTTTCAAGCTTTCCCGAATGCCTGAAATTAAACACATAGTTTCGCGGTGTTACCGTAATCTCATCTCCATATGAAAATTCGTAGTCAAGTGTTCTTCCAAAATAGAAATCCTTTGTTTTATAAGCTGCTGCTGTACACATAATTATTACCTCCTTGTTATGCTGCCATACTTAATCAGTATCTCTTAGATTGTACAGTACTATACATCATATTTGCAATTATTTCAAGCCACACACATCTTCCTGGGCTACTTCATAGTCAACTTCAATATCACTTCAAACAAATCTGATTTTTATTGAAGTATTTGAACAAAAAGCAGCAACCGGTCTGATATCCGGCTGCTGCCTTAATATGTGCTGTGCTATTCCTGTATTATGCCTGTTTATTGTCCTGCTTATTATCAAGTGCGATAAGCTTTGCAATGATTTCCTCGCATATCTGTGTAACATTCTTGCCATCTGTAGCAACTGTTACATCTGCCACTGCCTCATAGCGCTCCTTTCGCTTTTCCATGAGGCCGCTGATATACTCAACATTCATGTTGCCGTTTAGTATCGGGCGCTCGTCACTATCCTTTACTCGCTCGTAGATAGTCTCAGGCTTTGCTGTAAGAAGAACTACACGGCCGTTTTTCTTCATATGATCTGCGTTTTCCTCTCTCATGACAACACCACCACCGCAGGAAACGATAGTCTGCTTTCTCTTCTGAAGCTCTATAAGTGTGTTGCTCTCTAAGTTTCTGAAATATGCCTCACCGAACTCATCAAATATTTCTGAGATTGACATGCCACGATTCTCAACAATCATCTGATCCATCTCGACACGGTCCATCTCGAGCTTATCCTTTAATTCTCCTGCTACAGTGCTCTTTCCTGCACCCATGAAACCGATCAGGAAGATATTGTAATCGAAAAGGCTCTTTGCCTGGATACGACGGCTGTTCTTCATGATATACTTGAAAATATCAAGTATCTCTTCCTCAAATTCATTGTCGAAAAGCTTTGCCGCAAGTGCATCTGTCTGCTTTTTCTCCTGCTCCGGCTGTAAGATTGGGATTCCTGTTGCCTTCTTGTATGATATAATCTCCTGAATGTGTGACATTCTGATCGAAAGCTGCTTAATTATTATATCGTCACATTCTCCAATCTTTGCGCGGATTTCCTCGATTTTGTCCATGGTGTGTCTCCTTACTTATGTGTGGTTTTCATATTGGATTTTGATATTTAGCGAAATATCGTCAAATTATAATTACTATAATTTCACGTTATAGTATTTTGCATTTTTGATAACCACAAATTTCTTAGTCATAGTATAACAAGACTTTACCAATTTATCAAGCAAAATATTTTAATGCTTTAAAGTGTTATTGTGTCAGATATACATCCACAATATCAGACGACACATTTTTCTCAATCGATTCATATATCGGCTGACACTCCTTGCGAATCCGCTCATGCACTTCATCGCTTAAAGTAATGGGCGCCATTTTATTTTATTGCATGGTTTTATACAAGCTTTTCTTACATGCTCTTATGAAGTAATCCAAGTACCGTAGACAGATCCTCTACTCCCATCTGTCCGGGTGCAGATGCTTTCTTTGCGGCACCGAATGTCATTGAAGATCCGAATACCTCACCGCAGAGACGGCTTATAACACCTGTGCCTGCCATTGACATTGTGATGATTGGTCTGTCAGCGTAATCTGTAACCATTTCCTCTGTAGCTGAAAGAAGTGTGAGTACGTCTCGCTTATTCTGTGGCATAACTGCAATCTTAGGGATATCAGCTCCCATATCCTGCATCTTGCGAAGTCTGTAAACAATATCAGACTGTGCAGGAGTCTTGAAGAAGTCATGGTTTGAAGCGATAACTCTTGCACCTGCAGCATGTACGCCGTCAATGATTTTCTTTACAATCTCATCACCTGTAAAAATCTCTACATCTACAAAATCAACGTATCCTGTCTGTGCAGCCTTGATATTAAGCCTGGCATAAGCCTCAGGCTCGATTGCTTTCTCTCCGCCCTCTTTTGAAGTACGGAATGTCATAAGGATTGGAATATTTCCGAGAGCATCACGAAGCTCCTTTAATACTTCCTCAACCTTGTCAAATTCGAATACATTCTCGAACCAGTCAACACGCCACTCAACCATATCAACAGGGATAGAGTCAAATGTCTTTGCCTCTGCGATGATGTCGTCTTTTGTAACGCCTACGATAGGAACGATGATTTTAGGTGCGCCCGCACCGATTTCAATATCTCTAACCTTAATGGTGTTCATGATTTTTTCCTTTCTTACCTTGTATTAGACTGTATGATAATTATACTCCCCAGTATAATTTAATGTACCAAAACATTCCATACATAAAACTATATTTGCCGCGTGGTTAACTTCATATTTTTTCTGAGGAATACACTGTATGCCAGGCCGGCTCCCATAGCATGGGAAGTTTGAGTAACGTATTAATCCTCTTTAGACAGCTCTACCATCTTAGTATAGCGCAGGTTTACGAATAATCCAAGTACCACGCCGATTGCTGTGAGCACGATGTTCATTACCATAACCTGTGATGGCCGCATCTTTGATGCTGCTGTAAGGATTGTGTAGTTGCAAAGTGATGAAGCGATCATTACAAGCGCTGTTACTGTTCCCTTGATCTTAGGGAAGAGCAGCCTTGCAGTCTGTCTTCTCGTTGATCTTTCTGACTGTCTCCTCAGCGTTTGCCCAGAACTTGTCATGGATATTGATTATTCGTATTTTACTTAGCTATGTTTTCAACGATGCCCACTTCGTTAAAAACTTAACAACCTTTGATAATGATATTATAACGCATTATTTTCGGTACTTCCAATGCTTATTTTGTTATTTTTTAATAGCATTACTGTACTAATCATGTTATAAGATGCACAAATTTAGGCTATAACATTTGTAATTCATAGACTATATCTATTATTTTATGGAGATTTATGCATGACACTCAATCAATTAAGTTATTTTTAATATGAAGGGACAGAAAATCGCCATCATCGACGGTGGTGCCGTAGGTCCTGACGTGATGGAATTTTTCACAGAAAGAGGCGCAGAGGTAACAATGGTTGAGATGCTTCCAATGATTGGAAACGGACTTGCCCCTGTCACAATTATTTATAAATTCTCCTTTAAAATAATAAACCTATAAAAACTCCTAAAAAACAACAGCTCGCGGGAAACCGCGAGCTGTTGTTTTATCATATTCCTGTATAACAGGAAGCTATCTAATGATATTGTAATAAGAACTTAAATCTAGTACAGCGAATAATAAGTAATTGATATATTGACCGGTCTGCGATTCCGATAGCACATGCCAAAAAGCCTTGACGTAGCCCGCTACGCCTGCGTTTTTTGACATGCACTCTCGAAACCGCATCCTCGCTCAATGTATCAACAACTTAATTTTCGCTGTACTAGCTGAAGAACAGTTTCTTCACATCATCAACCGGCATATCCTGTCCTGTGTAAAGCTTGAATGCTGCGACACCCTGCCATAATAGCATTCCCTTTCCGCCTACGCATGTGCAGCCAGCCTCTTTTGCTTCGCGAAGAAGCTTTGTCTCCTCCGGATTGTAAACTGCATCTGCAACTACAAGCCCCGGTCTGAAAGCTGAAAGATCTTTTACCACGCTCTGATCATCGAGAGGCTTCATGCCAACGATTGTTGCATTTGCAAAGATATCGCTTGATTGGATTTCCTCTGTCATCTTGGCTGTATCATCAATATCGTATACATTTACAACACATTCAGGAACTGCTTTTTTGATCTTCTCTGCAGTCTGTAGTGTACGCTCGAAGAAAGCATCATTTTTGTTGAAAATAGTAATCTCACTAGCTCCGTCCAATGCGCACTGCACCTGGATAGCTGTAGCGGCTCCGCCGCCTCCGGCAACTGTGATTTTCTTTCCTTTGATGTCAATTCCGTGATCCTTTAAGTTGTGTACGAATCCCTCACCATCTGTGATGTGTCCTGTAAGCTTGCCGTTGTCATTTACTATAGTGTTTATGGCTCCGATAATCTGGGCTGCCGGTGAAAGCTCGTCCATGTACTTTGCAGCCTCTACCTTATCAGGCATGGTCACATTACATCCACGCATGTTGAAGGTCTTCATTGCTGCAATAGCATCCTTAACCTTGTCTTCTTTTATATCAAATGCAACGTATGCATAGTCCAGACCGAGTTTTTCAAAACTGTAATTGTACATAGCCGGTGAACCCGAATGACCGACCGGTGATCCTATGAGTGCTAATAAGCCTGTATGACCTGAAATACGCTTTTCCATTGTAAATCCTCCTAAGTGTTTCGTTTTGTATTATGATAACTCTTTTATAAGACATGCGCAAGCACTTTTTCCATTTAAAGTGTTAAAGTTTATTTTATTCTTTTCCTCATCTTTATATATTCACGAAATACAGGTCTGATTGGCTCAGAAATATCCTCCGGAATATCATCCACATCGAAAAACTTAAGCTCCTCGACTTCCTCCTCCTGGCACTTTATGGTGCCATGATATTTGCGGCATATGTATATGATTTCCACATTATAGACTTCATCGCCGTTCGGATAGATGTAGTGTGTTTCCTCGCCTGAATTGATATAAAACAGCTCCATCTCGTCTGCAACAAGCCCCATCTCCTCAAAAAGTTCTCTTTTTGCAGCCTCCTCGACAGTCTCTCCAAGCTCTATAGAACCGCCTGCGTAGCCCCACTGGTGATTGTCTGTGCGCCTTCCGAGAAGCACCTGTCCGTTTTCATTTTCAATGATGATGCTCGCTGCCGCCTGCAGTAAAGGGGCATGTCCGACCACCTTTCTAAGATCCATTATATAATTGCTCATTTTGTGTCCTTTCTTATTTTACCAGTTCTTCTATTATACACTCATGCACTTTAGTCTTTTTATCATAATTAATACCGACAAGTAAAATATTTCCGGTATACTGTAAAACAGACTGCGGATACTGTCTGTCTTTTATTTGGTTTATAGCAGTTTTTACGTCTTTATTCCATTTAAGTTCAACAACCAAAGCCGGATAATCCATGACATATTCCTGTTTAGGAATGAATACAAAATCAGCAAAGCCTCTGCCTGTTGGCATTTCACGTACAGGCTTAAAATAATATTTCATGGCCGAAATATATCCTATGGCAAGCACACTACTCAATGAATTTTCATTATGGTACTGTATAGTGGAAGCATACTCGTTGTGAATTTTATCAATATATTCCGCAACCACTTTTTCTTCCATATCAAGCGTTGCCTCAAGAAGCCGTTCTGACTGGGTTTCAAACTCTATCAGCTCGTTCCACTTATCATCCTCAACCGCATTCATAAACTCCATACGAATTTCCTCATTCGGAATATATGCCATCTGCCGTTTCTGATCATATGCCAGATATCCAAGGTGTATAAGCAGCGTCATAACATCATTTTTATTTCTGAATGTAACCATGTCGTTCTGAAATGTAGTAGTTTTAACCTCTGTTTCTGCACCTGAAATCATTTCAACTATAGCACTCTTAAGACCATCAAAATCCTTATTTATGAGTGGCTGGATAGAGTCATATGTGCCGGTCTGGCTCCAATAGCTTTGAAAATTCCCCCATTTAATTACATTACTCACAGCTTTTGGATTATATATATGATATTCACCCAGCAGGTAACCATCATACCATTTCTTCACAAGTTCAAAATCACGTCCGGACTTTTCGCATAATTTCTTCACTTCATCCTCTGTAAAACCAATATAATACGCAAATCCCCCAGGAGATATCATAGTGAATTCTTCAAAATTATTAAGTGCCGACTGTGTCTTAAGCTTCTTAATCGGCAAGATTCCGGTCAGATATGCAAGCGCAATATATCTTGTAGCCGATGAACCTTTAAAAAGTCCTCTGAGAAAATTAATATACTCCTCCTGTACTGACTGATTATTTGCCTCATCGCGAACCAGAACATCCCACTCATCTATTATCACTATGAATCTTTTTCCTGTCTGTGCATTTATTTGTGAAAGCATATCTGAAAGCGTAACTCTCCCTTCAACCTTCACATCCGGAAATGCAAGTTTAAGCTCAGCGACTGTATTCTCTATAATATATGATACAACATTTTCCGGGCCTTTTGCCGGTTCTATACACCACTGTATATCCAGATGCAGCACATCATATTTATTAAGATATTTCTCAAAGCTACCCTTCTTACTTATATCATATCCCATAAACAGTTCTCTCGAATCACAGCCCATGCTATAATATGCAGCCATCATATCTGCTGTAATAGATTTACCGAATCTGCGCGGTCTGCTGTTACATATAAATTTTGATGTGGTATTTATCACACTGTTTGTGTAATCCAACAAACCTGTTTTATCAACATATATCTCAGAGTTAATGACATCCTGGAATGAACTGTTATCCGGATTTAAAAATCTTCCCATAGTCTCTCCTTTTAAAATCTCATCAAGCAAAAAATCCGCTGTACTATAATACCTATAGTATAGCGGATTTCAAATTTGTTTTCCATATATAAAGCACATAAAATTTATCAGCTCACAGACCTGTATTCCTCAAGCGCTTCCTTTGCCCTTGGCGTAAGCCTGCGTGGAACCGAAATCTCTACAGTCACATACTGGTCTCCCTTTACTGAAGGATTCTTCATGCTCGAAATACCCTTGCCCTTGAGACGTATCTTGCTGCCGCCCTGTGTACCTGCCTTGATGCTGCACTCCACATCTCCATAAAGAGTATGCACCCTCACCTTACCACCGAGAGCCGCTGTCGTAAACGGAACACGGATTGTACTGTATACATTCTGACCCTTACGCTCAAACTCCCGGCTCGGTGTCACATTTACCTTGAGAAGCACATCTCCGGCTGCACCACCGTTTCTGCCCGGATTTCCCTGTCCTTTAAGTCTGACTGTCTTGCCAGACTCGATTCCTGCCGGAATATGGATGGACAGATTGGAAACCTTGCCTGTGGTCGGATCCTGTAATGAAATAGATTTCTCGCATCCAAAAACAGCCTCGTCAAATGAAATCGTAAGGTCAGCCATAACATCAGAACCCTTGCGACCGGCTGAACTTCTGCCACCTGAGAAATCACTCCAGCTACCGCTATTTCCGGTAAATCCACTGTTACCACTTGTACTCCAGCCACTGTGATTACCGCCACCATGTGAAAACATATCTCCGAACATTGAGAAAATATCATCCATATCCCCGGAACCGTTCTCAAAATGAAATTCCTGATGTGTAAATGGTCCGCCATTTGAGCTGTATGAGCCACTGAAAGAGCCATTGCCGCCGAAGCCGCCAAAGCCACCGAAGCCACCCTGTGCAGCCTGTCTTGCAGCCTCCTCGGAAAAGCCCTCCTGCAGTCCTGCAAAACCAAACTCATCATAGAGCTTACGTTTTTTCTCATCACTGAGGACATTGTATGCCTCCGTGACATTCTTGAACATCTCCTCAGCGTGCGGATTGCCTGCATTTGTATCAGGATGATACTTCTTTGCCAGCTTACGATAAGCCCTCTTTATTGCCTCTTTATCCGCACTCTTGTTCACTCCGAGAGTCTCATAATAATCTCTCTTTGCTGCCATTATACTCACCTGCCTTTCTATTTACCTGTAACAATTTATCATCATAATCAAACAATATAGTATAAGCGGACTGCACAGGCAGCCCGCTTATCATTTGCAATATCTGATTATCCCTCGATGGAGATACATTTCTTTTCCTCAACCTGTGGTTTAGGCTGCTTCTTTGGAATATCCAGGCGAAGGATTCCATGCTTGAAGGATGCCTTTATGTCATCCTGCTCAATCTCGTCACCCACATAGAAGGTTCTCTGACAGCTTCCTGAGTAGCGCTCTCTGCAGATATACTTCTTGCCCTCTTCCTCTTTCTGATCTTTCTCTAAGCATTTCTCTGCTGTAATGGTCAGATAACCATTCTCTAAAGAAGCCTTAATCTCATCCTTTTTGAATCCCGGAAGATCCATCTCAAGCTCATAGCCTTTATCGCTTTCCTTGATATCGGTGAGCATCATTCTCTTTCCGTTGTGTCCATATAATTTCTTCTGTGCCTTCTGTACGTCCCTGTCATCAAACCAAGGATCATTGAACCATGGATCACTGAAAAATGTATCAAATAAGTTGTTGTTTGTAGTTGTTAATAACATAGGTCATACCTCCTTATATACCTGTAACTTTCCTTTTGGAAATTTGCTTTCTTTTGTTTACAAGTATGTTATAGCACCATTATTAGCACTCGTCAATAGTGAGTGCTAATAAAAATTATAAACTTTTTATTAACCAGTACAACACAACCTTATCTTCTGCGGATAATACTGCAGCACCATATACAGCTTCATCTTATCTACCCTGCTCCCATCCGGTCTGCTTTATCTCATAATTTCCAAGCTTAATAGTGTCATTTTCTGTATATGTGATGACCTTTGGGGATGGATAGCAATGATTCAGATAAACAATCCTTGCCAAAACAGCAATCATCACAATTCCTATGAGCATTCCCGATAAAAGTCTTACTTGTTTTGATTTCCTTTGCTTCATAATAAATTCTCCTCGTTACTTCAATTTAAACCTTCCGCTGTCCACCAGATAGATTACATCGGATAGATTTTCAAGCTCATCCTTATCGTGAGAGCTAAGCAGTATAAGACTTCCTTTATCACGCATATCCCTTATGATTTCTGACAGTTTTTCCTGTCCCGCCTTGTCCAGGGCGTTAAAAGGTTCATCCAGCAAAAGAAGCTTTGGTTCCTCCATAATAGCACAGGCAATACCCAGTCTCTGCTTCATTCCAAGAGAATATTTTCTATACTTTCTCTTATCCTGTGGGTTCAGTCCAACAGTTTCAAGTGCCCTGCTTATATCAACTTCACCTTTATTTATTGATGCAAGCATTTTTAGATTGTCATAGCCTGTATAACTATCTATAAAGGCAGGATTCTCAATAAGCATTCCTATCTTTTCCGGAAAAGCCATATTTTTTCCAAGCACCTTGCCATCGATACTGATGGTGCCGCTTGTAGGATACATAAGTCCGCTTACCGCTCTCATCAGCATTGTCTTGCCGGAGCCGTTTACTCCCTGAAATCCATATATATTACCACTTTCCAGTCATCTGTCTTTATGTATGGCGGCATACCCTGAAGTATATTTGTAAAGTATGCCAAAAATCCAAGCTCCGGTGAATTTACACTAAAATCACTGACGGTGATAAATGAAAAAAATACAAATATGAATACTCCGACTATCCATTTTATCTTGTTTTCCCTAAATCCTTTTCTGATATCATATAAGATCAGATTTGCAAAAATTCTTCTATTCATAAGCAACAAGCTCTTTCTCTTTCTTCTCCTTTGCTTGCTGATGTTTAATTGTTATGATAATTATAAACCTGTGATGTGTCATAGTTGTAAAATAAAAAATCCATTGCAATTTTAATTATTGCAATGGATTTTTGTCACGACTTTACTATCAACCTATTTATCAGAATATCTTTTTATTAAGTCTATTTACTTATCCGATACCACCTTACAGCGCTTCTTATGAAATGCAATTCCGTATTTTATGATATTGCATCTGCCCTCTTCACGAAGTACAGCATCATATCTACGTGTATTTATCTGATTCATTGCATCTTCACAAGATTTATCCAATCCTTGAAAAGACGTTGCATATTTGACCTCTATGATAATTCCCGAATCAGGATCCTCCGGTTTTATGATAATGTCACTGAATCCATCCCCTGATTCCCTGTTCGATTTGATCAGCCAGTTCGGATTGCTTCCTCTCAAAAGGCCAAGCAAAAGACCATGGTAGAAATTTTCTTTCTGTCTATCGCGAGCCTTAGTGTCCAGAATACTTATCATACGATCCAGGATTATATTGAGCTGTCTCTGAATCTTTTCGGTGTCAGCCTCAAGAATAGCCTTTGACAGCACTCTGATCTCATCATTATCCTTTGCTACAACTTCCTTGAACCATTCTTGTATCTGCAGAATAAAAACTTCTCTGACCTCTTTGTTTGGGATAACAAGTTTAAGTGCATAATTCTCACTATCCGGCAATTTCACTTCACCTACTTTTGTCAGGTATCCTGTAGTAAAAAGTACACTCCATATATTATCTATATTTTTGTCTATTTCATTGTACGTAAGTTCAAGATGAACCACTTTTTCAATAGCCTCTCCGGCAATTAAGCGCTCAACCTCATCCTTGGTTGTCGAATCAGCTATATTTATAAGGCGTCTTACAAGGCTGTTTCCGCTACTGTTTATCCAGTAAGTCTGTGGTCTGGCTGATGGATCAGCAATTGAACTCTTGCAATATTGAATCACATCCCACGGACAGTAAACATCTGTATTTCCAAAATGATATCCATCATACCATTCCTTTACTTCTTCAAAATGATTTTCCAAATCGTATGCTTTCAAAAGCTCCCTCACTTCTGAATCTATAAATCCGAAGCATTCATCATACCGTGTGTCTAGAATTGACAGTACTTCAAAGTTGTTTAGTCCGGTAAAAATGCTTTCTTTCGAGATACGAAGACACCCTGTAAGAATTGCAAATTGTAAATAATCATTTGTTTTTAAAACTTTTCCCAAAATACCTCTGATAAGCTCGACCATTTCATCGTAGTAACCGTGCTGGAATGCTTTATCCAGCGGTACATCATATTCGTCTATTATAAAAATAGTATTCTTGCCATAGTGTTTAGTCAAAAGCTGAGATAACACTTTTAATGATGAAATAACCACACCATCACTCATATGATATTTTCCATCTTTAATCTGTATAATTCCCTGATACTGCTCTTTTTCATTTTTACTAAGCTTATCACTATTCATTAGGAACGAAAATCCATTTGATATTTCACCTATTATCTGGACAAGTGCATCATATGCCCTGTCAAACGTTAACCCGTTAACATCTTTAAATGATATAAACACAACCGGATATTTCCCCATGTATTCATTGCATAAAGCTGTATTTTGTGAAATATACAAGCCATCAAATATAGATTTATCCGTACCTATTTCAAAAAAACTCTTAAACATACTCATATTAAGAGTCTTGCCGAAACGACGCGGACGGGTAAAAAGATTTACTTCTCCCCAATTTTGCAGGAGCTGCTCTATAAGCCTCGTTTTATCTATATAATAAAAGCCCGATTTTCGTATTTTTTCAAAATTATCTATTCCAACCGGTAATTTTAATGTTCTATCCATCAAAGCCTCCATAAAAAAATCCGCTATAACTGTTAATCATAGTATAGCGGATTATTTTATAAAATACAATAATTGTGTTATTGGGTTCTCTTTTACATCCTACTGACCTTTCCGGCATCTATCTTCATGACCTCATCACACAATATTTCTATATCCTCATGTATGTGACTGGCTAAAATAACCAGTTTCCCCTGCTCTTTGAGATCAAGCAGTATTTCTCTTATATCACTTACGCCTATACTATCAAGTGCATTCATCGGCTCATCCAGTATAAGAATGTCCGGATTTTCCATCATAGCCTGTGCAAGGCCAAGTCTTTGTTTCATTCCAAGCGAATAATTCTTTACTGATTTTTTATCGTCCGGATCCAAACCAACAGTTCTAATACATCTTCTTATATCATCATCTGTTATCGTTCCTCGTATTGATGCAAGATATTTCAAATTTTTAAAACCTGAATAATGTGGTAGAAATCCGGGATTTTCAATTATAAAACCTATATTTTCCGGAAAATCCACATCTTTTCCTACTATTTTCCCATTGACTGACACCGTACCATCAGTTGTATCCATCAATCCGCAAATGCATTTAAGCAACACTGTTTTTCCTGAACCGTTTCGTCCTATTATTCCATATATTTTCCCAGATTCAAATTCCATACATACCTTGTCCAATACTAAATGCTCTTTAAACTTAACCGTAACATCATCCAATTTAATCAAACTTTTATTTTCCATTTTTCAACCTCTTTACCAGTTTTCCCTTATGATTTGAAACAATGCATAATGTTCCCAACCCAATTAGCGTTATGCTAAAGAACCTAAATGTATATCCAAGATTGAGCCCCCATTTTGCCGCATATCCATAATACAGCTCTAACTGAGACAAACTCATAGGTGAAAACTTATACGCATAATCCATCCAATCATTTGCTATACATACATCCAGCACCGATAATATAATACCAATAACAGTTCCTACACCCTTACCGATTATTTTATTGCCCCAATATATCACCAGTCCCAGCCATAACACACTGCAAAATTCGAGTATAATACTTATTACCAGTGCAGAAAGAGGCGTGTAATTTGCTATTATATTTGGAGATACCGCTAATTGTATGCCATACTGTGTTCCTGCGTTAGTTTTGCCTAATGTTCCCCATATTTTACCCCATTCTCCGGAAAAATCTATCCTGGTTATATATGGAATTATGCTTGCAGCAAAAATACCTGCAACATATATAAGTGTCATTTTAATAATATATATGACTTGTCCAAGTCCCCATGCCGTTTTTCCGGAACGTGATACCATATACCGATATGTCTCATTTTCATATGGCGCATTTCCGAAAATAATAATCGCACATGCTGCTATTATAAACTGTACTCTATAGTTGTTTATAACAAATACAAAAGCATACGGTGTTACTTTTACATTAACAATACTGCTAAAAGATGCAATATTGGTAAGTGATTCCATTACATATATCATAGCCACAAATATTGCAATCGGAATTCTTATATTCTCATATAACATACGGAGATTATATCTTGATACCCGATTCGCTTTAATAAATAGTTCCACTTTTTAAGCCCTCCCTCATTTTTCCAACAAAAAAAGCACCTATAAGTGTGACGATTGTAAGTGATATGGCAATAGCTATAATTAGCGTCAATCCACTTGATTTTATAACCACCTTCCCTATAAGAAGCATATCCGGTCTAACCATATCAGGTACCCTTATTATCTGAAATATCCGCACCAGCACATAGCTTCCCAAAAAAGGAGAGAGAAGTACTACCATAAAATCGCTTGTATACAATGATACACAAAGAGCCAGACTTGACCATATAACACCACGACAAAATGCCAATATACTCAACGTCAATATATATAACTGCGGATAATATACAGCGCTCCATTCATGAAAATAATCTGATACTACTGCTCCCTCAAACTCATCTCCTGCAATAGGAAATCTCATTGCAAGCATTAAAAACAACAATACAGTTCCACATACTGCAACAAATCCTCCGGATATAGCACTAACGATAAATTTTGCAAATATATATCTGTTTTTTCCTTCTCTGGAAACAATATAGGAAACAGCTTTATTATTTCGTTCCTGACACAAGCTTACAGAAAATGGCAATGCTGTAAATACCGGCAGCATATACTTGGTACACATTCCACCAAAAGCAGCATTGGAGAAAAAATATCCTACATATCCCTGTCCGTTTCTTAAGCCGGCTATCAAATCGTTAAATGAATCAAAGCATATTGAAAAAATAATACCTGCTATCGCAATTATAAGTCCTGCATTTATCGTCCTGCCAAATTCTGCCCTAATGACTTTATTCATGCTATTTCATCTCCCGTAATTGCATTTATTCTAATTGTATATCGACCATCTTCAGCACCATTTCCATTTACTTCAAAATCAAGACACCATACAGGAATAAGTTTTATATCCGTAAATGAATCATTCTGCAAAAGTGGGAAATATTCCATCCATATATTAGTAACTTTATATTCATCCGTAAGTATCACGTCTCCGAATTCTTATTTAAAGCCTCTGTAATTCCCTTTTCTCCGATAATATCAACATTTGCATTACATACATCAGGCTCCTCCATAATTTCTGATACAAAAACTGATTCTATTCCTCTATTTGATATCATAACCTCAATGTTTACAGGCTGTGTAATCAGCACATCTCTTGTCTGCTGCAATATCGGATCATCATTTGCATACACCTGCAGACCGTCTATCTTTATTCCATATGTAAAACAATAGATTTCTGTATCTGTCCCAAATGTCATGCTCTGCTGTTTTTTTGCACTTAGAAGGTCTTTATAATCAGAATCCTGTTCCATATTACTTTGTATATTGTTTAAATCAGCACTATTAAATGCCGTAATATTCTCTTTACCAAGCTCGCCCGGTATTCCCATTTTATCAGTCAGTTCTTTTACCTGTGCCCTTGCCTCGGTTATTGATTCAAACTGTAGCTCCTTAGTTTCTGCAAGCTTTTTTTCATCTGCATATCCACAAAGTAACTGCAGATATGATGTATCATCATCCTTAGAATAGCTCATTGAACCTGCTTCTCCACCAATATAGGAATCGTCATAATTAAACCCTCCGGCATCATCTTTTACCAAGTCTGATTCTTTTATGTCCGGATACAAATATGCCATAATATCCTTCAGATTAAAATCTTTTAATTTAGTGTTATATTCATTTAACTGTGTTTCAGGCATTTGCAAGGTTGCATCAATATATAGATTTTCGTCAATTTTCTTATTTATTATTTCTTTGTTTCCTGTTTTTTCAGTATCTTGAGAATTAATTTCTGTATTATAATTTTCTGTATTGTTTATTTCATTACTATTGTTTGAAGATGTACATCCAGCTAGTGTCAGACTTAATCCACATGTAACTGCGCATACTTTTATTAGTGTTTTTTTATTCATCTATATCAGTTCCCTTCTTATTTAAGCTCACATGCAAAATCAGCTACCTCACATGGCTGTTCTCCGTCATTTTTTATAGTTTCTTTAATCCCTTTAAGACCAATCTCCTTACTTTCTGAGGTTCCATCATTATAGGTCACTGTACATGTTATCACTACATCATCAGTAAGTTTGGTAATCCCCTCAACATTATCATCCACAAAATCAGATTCAAATAACTCATAAATTTTCTTATTTTTTTTCATACCTTTGATAGCAAATATAGATGTATCAGACTCCTGCTTATCATATGCTAACGTATAACTTGAAAACTCACGTATATCATAATTTTCTTCATCTGTCTCATCTTCCTTGCAGCCTTCCGGCGCAAAACCACCAGCATTAAAATATTCCCCTGTATACTCTGTACAATCAGTTATTATACTATTTCCATGTTTTTCACAAATCCAAAAGGCAGCTCCCTTTATACTGTAAGTTACTGTGGCAATATTATCGCCTTCACATTTAAAGCGCATCCCGGTATTATAAGCTACACTCTCACCATCTTCTCCTTGGTTTATAACATAGCCATTTTCATCATATCCGGCAAACTTGAGCGGTACACTTACCCCCTTTTCCAATTCTTTTGCATAGCAGGTTATAACAAACGGACTATTTTCGGCTACTGTTTGGTCTGTATCTTTATCTGTACCAATTGTAAAAGTTCCGCTTGCATTAATTCCTAAAATCAGCGCCAGACATGCCGCTACTGCTGCAAATATCTTGACAAACTTCTTTCTGCTTTTTCGCACTTTTCTGTATAGATGAATATCCTCATCTGCCACCTCCGGAATAAGCGTCTGTTGTAATATTTTTTCCAGTTTTTCATCTGTCATATCCTATAGCCTCCAGTCTCTCCTTTAACATCTTTTTTGCTTTCCTGATACGTGTCTTTACAGTTCCAAGTGGGATGTCCAATGTCTTTGCAATATCTTCGGCACTCATATTTGCAGAATAATTCATATATAATGGAATTTTGTACTTTTCCGGCAGCTCATATACGAGCTGCTTTACCAGATTTGTCTCATCCTTCTTCATATATTGTTCTTCAGGTGTAAGTATATTTTCATTTCGTATCTGCTTTCCATCTTCATCCGCCAAATCATTCAGACTTACAAACAATGCCTTTTTATTTCTGACCGCGTACTTACGTTTTTTGTTCTTTAAAAGCAAAATTGATATGGATATTGCATAGCTCTTTATATTCTGCTCACAGTCTAAGCTCTCTTGCTTTTCTAGCAATTTTAACATTGTGTCCTGATAGAGTTCATTTCCGTTTTCATTGCTATATGCAATCATGCGGCAATATCTTAATATGTCTTTTCCACTCTCCTCAACAAATTGTTCAAATTCCTTTTTATTCATAAGCTCCTTATCCAATCTTTTTATCCTCAAGCGCTTAAGGTTTTGCCCTTATACTTTTATATTGTAATATATAGTGGTAATAGATTTAAACAGGTAATAAAAAAACTCCGGAGCTCACCAATCTTTGCTCCAGAGTTCTATAAATCTATCTACAACACAACCTTATCTTCTGCGGATAATACTGCAGCACCATATACAGCTTCATCTTATCTACCCTGTCCCAGTCTTTCTTTGATACCTGCTGCTCATCCATTGTATACGGTATCACAAAGGACGCCTCCTCACCGGCATTAAGCTTTATCTCCAAAGCTTCCAAAGTAGGATTTAATTTAAAAAACAGATCCATGCCATACTGATTACCATTGGTTCCCATTTCAAACGCAAGGCTTGTAAGATCAAGTGATGTTGTATCGTCCTTTACTTTGGTAACTGACAACGTTATAAATCCCACACGCACACTGTCGAAAGGATACTCTGAACCATCATCCATCTGATCATATACATAATCAGGACATTTTTCTTTTAGGAGACTGCCATCGCCCCACTCCCATCCTGTCTGCTTTATCTCATAATTTCCTAGCTTAATAGTGTCATTTTCTGTATATGTGATGACCTTTGGGGATGGATAGCAATGATTCAGATAAACAATCCTTGCCAAAACAGCAATCATCACAATTCCTATGAGCATTCCCGAAAAAAGCCTTACTTGTTTTGATTTCCTTTGCTTCATAATAAATTCTCCTCGTTACTTCAATTTAAACCTTCCGCTGTCCACCAGATAGATTACATCGGATAGATTTTCAAGCTCATCCTTATCGTGAGAGCTAAGCAGTATAAGACTTCCTTTATCACGCATATCCCTTATGATTTCTGACAATTTTTCCTGTCCCTCCTTGTCCAGGGCGTTAAAAGGTTCATCCAGCAAAAGAAGCTTTGGTTCCTCCATAATGGCACAGGCAATACCCAGTCTCTGCTTCATTCCAAGAGAATATTTTCTATACTTTCTCTTATCATGCGGGTTCAGTCCAACCGTTTCAAGTGCCCTGCTTATATCCACTTCACCTTTATTTATTGATGCAAGCATTTTTAGATTGTCATAGCCTGTATAACTATCTATAAAGGCAGGATTCTCAATAAGCATTCCTATCTTTTCCGGAAAAGCCATATTTTTTCCAAGTACCTTACCATCGATCCTGATAGTACCGCTTGTAGGATACATAAGTCCGCTTACCGCTCTCATCAGCATTGTCTTGCCGGAGCCGTTTACTCCCTGAAATCCATATATATTACCACTTTCCAGTGTCATGCATACATCATCGAGTACCAGAGCATCCTTTATCTTTTTAGAAACATGTTCTATCTCTATCTTCATAAAAATACCTCACAAAATATTTTTTCTATTAAAATACACACTTCCGAGCACAATAGAAACCACCATCACAATAATGCAGCTTATTATTCCGGCAGCCGCATCCATTCCGCCCGCACAGATTCTGTTGTTTCTGATGATCATAAGATAATTGCCCATAAGAAACGGACTCACCCAGTAAACAGACACCACAAGATAAACTATTGAAACAATATATCCAGCGATCGCACCGGCAAAAACACTGATAGTAAGCTGCACCACCGCAATTGTACAGGCACATAGCATTGGCAGTATCAGCCATACAAGCACTTCATTTCCGGTCGCAAACTGCTGCATATCTATTCCCATTTCCATGAGCATATCATCAGGCTTTGTGCTCCACTTCCCGATTGCACATGTCACAGCCTCAAGAACCAGTATCATTGCAGCATAATACATAATCACATTTATGACCGTCCATATGTACTTACTCCATAACCACTTAAACCTGCTGCCAGACAATATCAGTGTCTTTTTGCCTGCACCATACAGATCTGACAATGGATAAAATCCTACCATAAAAAATAAAAATGCATAAAACAAAAACCATGACACCGGAATGGTAAATACGCTGTCATCTGTCTTTATGTATGGCGGCATACCCTGAAGTATATTTGTAAAGTATGCCAAAAATCCAAGCTCCGGTGAATTTACACTAAAATCACTGACGGTGATAAATGAAAAAAATACAAATATGAATACTCCGACTATCCATTTTATCTTGTTTTCCCTAAATCCTTTTCTGATATCATATAAGATCAGATTTGCAAAAATTCTCCTATTCATAAGCAACAAGCTCTTTCTTTACCGCATGTATGTAAAATATAATATTTACCACTATAAGGATAATAAACGCACAGATCACAACCCGGATATCATTTCTAAACGGCGCACTTGGTCTAAGAAACATTACCGGTGATAAACTTACCCTGTTTACAAAATGAACCATGCAGAACACAAATATGTATATGATAAATGGTGTCAGCAAGATCCAGAACCGGTTTCTTACAAAATTAACCGCCCACAACACCGCACAGTTTAAAAGTCCCCAGAAGCAGCCATCAATCAGCACAAAAATCAGATTGTATACAAGTGGATGTGTATAAAATACCCCTGACATGATATCCATTGCCGCTACCGGGAATGTGCCTGTTCCTACCTGTGGTATTACCATCGGAAATACCATTGCAGTAAGCAGAAAGTCAAACACCAGTGGTATCATTCCAATAAGCGCACCGCTTACAAATGCAGCCCCATATTTTGCTCTTATATAATTGCTCTTCTTTCCTCTTGATATGATCTGGGCAGCATACCCTGACTTAACATCAAAATAAAAGCTTCTGCCATACGGTATTGCACACAAAGCAGGCATTATCAGATAAAGCAGCAACGGCTGCACACTTGCATTATCCGCACCTATCCATTTCTCATATGCAGACAATGGATACGTGTCGGAATAAATATACATCCTCCATATCCACACATTTTCCATAAAATGCCATACACATATTGCAAACGCAACACACAATGTGGCAGCAAATAATCTGTTTCTAAAAGCACGTTTGATTTCGAGTTTAAATATTCTGTTCATAACTACAGCTCCAGTTTAAAATATTTCTGCACCGTATCATTGGTTTTTGAATCTATACCCTCTATACAATAATAAATATACTTAGAGTCTTCTGACATCCATTCATCCTGAATAATATATCCAACCTCTGATGTAACACTTTCTCCTGCACCAAGTACATAATGATATATTTCGTTTTCTTTGCCTTTTGTCCAATAGTTGTCTATATAAATCCCACCGGGATCACCAACCTGTAATCTCTCCAGATCATCATTTATGATATAAAAAGTTCCTGCATTTCTTGATATCTCAACCTGCTCATCTGTATTATTTGTATATGTCATAGTGACAAAAATGTAACTATAGCCATTGCTCAGGTTATAATTTTCATCTATATTTCCTTCATAGCTATCTTTCAAAGACTCTGCAACCGTATCCTTATTTCTGTTTCCAAACTCTGTGGTATGCTCATATGAATCAATTTTATATGAAATACCATCTATCGATGCTGTATCATCAGTTGAAATTATATCGTTTTCATCAACATACTCTGGCTCTTGTTCATATATTATCGGATCTGATGTTCCTGTATCACTTTCTCCCTTTGAATTTTCATCTTTTACTATTCCTGATTTGCCATCTAACTGATCTGATGTACTTGAGCATGCTGAAAGTGCAGATACAGTAAACAAAACTGTAAGTAGTCCAATTATTTTTCTGTTTCTCATAAAATGCCTCTCCTTCTTTCTTTTACATAATCATATCAATATAATGTGTTATAGTTGTAAAATCAGATGGTTATATTTTATATAGGCTGGTGCATTATAATACACCAGCCCGGGTTTCTTAATATTTATTTACATTATCAGGACTCCACTTTCCCGATGCACTGAATTTATATCCATAATTTGGATTTGCTGCAATAGCACCAATGCTATATCCACGCTCTTTCACCAAATTTGTCATATAGTGATATTTTCCTTTACTATCAAAAAGATATGTTTTTCCTGCCGAACAATCAATTGCAACTTTATCACTATATGACTTGTATGCTACTGCATGAGCTGTATAAGAAGCACCACTGCTAAGTGACGTGCACTTCATATACATTTTACTGGTGTCTGTTTTAGCTCTTTTCGGTGTTATACTCTGCTTATTTTGAAATTGAAAAGAGAAATTTGTATCCACATTGTTATTTGCATATGTGGTAATACCTCCGACTGTACATACCATCATTCCAGCCAGCATTGTTGCTCCCATGAACTTTTTCACTCTATTTAACATAATTAATCCTCCAAAATAATAATTTTTCAAGTTACTTAACAATAATTATTGTTGTTCGAAGTTGATGACAATTTCAATTATCTTCATCTTTCTATTTTTTTCAATACTATTTACATGAGACGACATTTTTTAGTCATTTCTGGTCTATTTTAATATAATAGATATCATTGATATTTAATAATATCATTCTCTTTACTATGATAGATTAGAAATTTTTATTAAGTAAAAATATTCACTACAAAGCGAAAGAATCCGTTGCAACTGTGATAATTGCAACGGACTCTTATATAATTACATAGACAGTTTATAATCATTTTCATTAAAAATCATATTATGACAAATTGCCACTAATTGTAATAATTCCGCAAGTATTATTCCACTCTCTATAAACACTGTATAATATCTATATCCTATTATCCATAAAACTCCTACTACACCAAATATCACCGCCACAATAAATATCGTTACTTTTTTACAAAATTTTTTGTCATTATAGTCCAGCCTTTTGTTAACTGAATCTATAGGACTAAACACCATAAGCAATATAGTTGCTGCAATATACATGATATTTACTATAAATATATTTTTTATGTATTTTCCTATCAGTAATGTTACTATAATTACAATACTTGATAACACCAAACATTTTTTGAAGCTATCCGCATGATACCCACCGGAAAATTTTCTTATCAGTATAAAAGGCATAATCATAGCTATCGCTTCGGTTATCATTCCCAAAAAAGCTCCTATTACCGAAGCAAAAACAATCGGATATAGGAGCGAGAACAAACAATGAACTGCATATGCATACAGTTCACGTTCGTCAGTGGAAATAGCTTTCTGTAAAATTAACCAATCTGCTATTTTCTCACTCATATTATTTAGTTTTCCTTTTAAATTTTGATAATTCTTTCGGGCTTTTAGGCTCATATATTACACAACATGATGCCGAATTTGCCTCTATTCTAAGTATCATATCAAGTGTACCTTTTACATTTGAAATAATGTTTTTTCTCCTGTCGGCTACTTTCTTCATTAGCATCCTCCTCGCCTTTTAATATTCATCAACTTCAAGTTGCCATCATCTTCTTGTTAAAATGATAAATCTTTTCCTATAATAAATCTATATTGTTTACTCTAAACTGCATTTTTCTTACAGAATTGTCGTAATATGACTAATGTATGTCATTTTTACACTGTATAACAGATTTTTTCACTGATGCAAGTATAAAATTATCTGCATTGCAGAATATTTCCATACTATTTTGTTCATTTTTTTAAAATAACTGCTATCATTTAGTTAAATTTGTGAAGGGAGCTAATAATCTTGGATTTTGATTACATTACTATGGGACAACGCATTAAGCAGCGTCGTAAAGAATTAAATATGACACAAGCAGATTTTGCTGAAAAATTAGGTATCTCTCAAAATCACATTTCTGCGATTGAATGCGGCTCTCAGCATCTAAGCTTTGAGCTTTTTGTTTCTATATGTAATACATTATCTATAAATCCTGATTATTTAATAAACGGATGTACACATCTCTCTAACACTCCACTTCAAGTGATGGATATTCTTACTCTTTGTGATGATACTTCCGTTGAGCTTACACGCAGATTTACAGAACTGCTGGTTGAGCTTTATCCGAATAAATCAAACCAAAAATAGCTTATTTATGTCTTTTCGTACCGTCTTCTTGCCTTAATTCTCATACTCTTCTATAATGATATCAACAATTATGTTTTTATAGGAGATTTTTTAATGAGAATACTTATTTGTGACGATGATTTATCTATCACGCAGTCACTATCCCAAATAATCAAAACATATTTCAACAAAAAGAAAGTAAATAATCTCGATATTATAACCTTTAATGATGGGGACAGCCTTCTTTCTGATAAATCCCAAAAAGATATCGTCTTTTTAGATGTGGAAATGCCCGGTTTTGACGGCATCTATGTGGGAAATGAACTAAAAAAGCAGAATGAATCCGTTATTATTTTTATAGTGACATCTTACCTCGAATATCTGGATGCCGCCATGAGATTCCATGTATTCAGATACTTATCTAAGCCAATAGATAAACAACGGTTATTCCAAAATTTAGATGATGCACTTGAGCTATACTATTCTATCAATCAAAAAATCGCTGTTGAAACAAAATATGGTGTTACGTCTGTTTTGACTTGCGATATCGTATATGTGGAAGCAAAGGGTAGAAAAGTTATAGTACACACTTCTACGGCTGATTTGGATTCCACTCAGACACTTCAATTTTGGATAGATCATCTGCCACAGGCTACCTTTTTTCAGTCTCACCGCAGCTATATTGTTAATATGGCTATGGTAACAAGCTTTGATCACGAGCTGATATACCTTTGTGATGGTCAGTTCACCGCATATTTAACAAGAAGAAAATTCACCGAATTTAAGAAAGCATATTTGATGTTTATGGAAAGTAAGAGGTAATACTTATGAGTGCTGCTGTTTGTTATTTTTTAGTTTATTTTTCTGAGGCATTAATACTGTTGCAATATTCATCTAATGTTTTTGAATACAAAATTTCCTCGATAAAACGATATATATTACTTACAATACTATTTATCCCCATATATTTTATTTCATTCGCACATATTGCTTTATTAAACACTGCCTTATTTTTTGTTGCTACTTTTGTTTTTTTGAAAATTTCAACCATGGAAAATAGTGCAACTCTCTTTTTCCATTCTGCTATTATGATTGTAATTATGACTTTGTGTGAGCTTGCTTCTATGGGGATTTTTTCAAAGTTTTCATATCATTTTTATTCTAACATGAATGATACCGTTTTGCTTTATTCAGTTAGTTTTTTAAGCAAATTACTTTACTTTGTAATCATATATTTTATATCACATAAGCTATCCAGCACCAGATCCAATATACGATTTTCCATCTATGAAATCACTACATTGGCTATAATACCTGTTATTTCCGTATTTGTAATCTACACAATGATATATTTTCTTATGAATTATGAAATAAAATCTCCACTCAACTATCTGCTCATCCTTAGCAGCTTTTTCATGCTGCTTATAAACATACTCATCTTTGGTCTGTTTGAACATATTAAGCAAAAAAATTCCGAAATAGCAGAGCTCACACTTCAGAACCAGCGTGATGCCGACTCTGTAGAATACTACAAAGCCCTCGTGTCACAGGATGAGAAACAAAAAGTTCTCATTCATGACATCAAAAAACATCTCAATGCCATAGCCTCACTGAATGAACAGCACGATTCTGAAAAAATCGCAGCATACCTTACCCACGTACTCGGTTCTTCTGAGTTAAAGCACTCCGTGCGGGTATGCGATAATGACCTTTTAAACGCACTACTCTGCCGTTACCAGAAAATATGTCTTACGAAAAAGATTGCGCTGCATATTGATATAAGAAGTAAGTGTATTGATTTCGTGACATATGATGATCTCAGTGTACTTTTCGGTAATCTCATGGATAATGCTGTAGAATCAGCCGAAAAAACAGTTAATCCTTTTATAGAACTCAATGTTTTTCAGAAAGAGAAAAATAACATGACCATTATCACGCTCATTGATTCCTGCCGCGTAAATCCTATTGATAAAAATGGCAATCTTTTACCAACTAAAAAACCGAATCCACAGTTTCATGGATTCGGTATGCGTAGTATAGAAAATATTGTTAAGAAGTATAATGGTGAAATGACTTTTTACTTTGATGATCCTACCAAGACATTCCATACGATTATTATGCTTCGGCACTGAAAGCTACTGCTTTTAACGATTTTTTATCATCTGGAGCAAATATTCACATACATCAAAGCTCTTTGCTTCTTGTTCTGTTTCCCGCTTCTTTAATGAATCATATATTTGCTCCAATAAATAATCAGCATTCACTTTTTTGTTTACAAAGCTATTTTCATCAGCAGAAGCCATTCCATAACCGGCATCTGCTTTCATTGTTTTATAGGCAGAATAATTATTTATCGAATCAGGCGCAGTTCTTCCTTTATAACCCTCATATGACATAAGCGCGAACATTTCCAGATCCGATGCATTCGATGTATCAACATCATTTACATGCACATGATATACTTTTCTGTTATCACCATGTCCATATGCCACTTGAACAACAGGATCATCCTCCTTTGATGTTTTCACATATGAAGCTAAAACTATCTGGCTTTCTGTACCAGACAGTCCAAAACTTGTCATTCCGATATTTTTCAGCTTATCATTTGGAATTTCCTTATCCGGTGACACCTGTTCAACTGCATTTTTATTATTTACCAATTTATTGTAAAGAGAACTGTTATTTTCCGACAACATATTCATATATATTTCAGTAAGTTCACTCTGCCTCTCCCCACATTTATTTAAGGAATTTTGCTCACTATTTCCTATTTCGAACTCTATATCCATTTTATCGCCTGTTGACTTATTGTTATACTTTGAAGTATATGCCATTGAAATATTTGTTCCCACACCGTTTAACATATATGCCTCCTATCTGTTTTACCAATAATATTACACTTTTAATTATTAGATTCATTGCAATTAAATTCTTGCCAAAAGTTCCGCAGGTGTAAGTGCCATAACCTTACTTTGCGTAAAGTCTTTAATGTTGCGCGTAATAATATAGTCTGCATGAACATATTCAGCAGTTGCACTTTGTATGGCATCTTCAAAATCTTTCCACTTCATATTTACAGCCATCTCAAGCACAACTGAACTAAAATCAGCGAACTCAAAAATAAGTTTTAACTTGCGGAATACATCTTCTATCTGCTCTGGAGTCATTTGTTTTCTCATGATATACATAATATTTGCATAAGTTAATGTAGATATATATCCCTTTGCCTGTTCAGTCTCACAAAGTTTCCAAATTATAGATGATTCCTTCACAAAATCTGAGCGACTTAGTAAAACATCAAGTATAATGTTAGTATCAATCAACAAAACCATATTTTTCCCTCATACTTTCAGTTTTTATCTCATCTAAATTACCATTATCCTGAAGAATTCCTGTTAGAGAATCCGTCAAATATGATACTGCGGCATCCTTAGGAATAAATCTTCCCACTTCATGACCATTCTTTGTAACAATGATTTCATGTCCTGACATAACAAGATTCAAATATCTCCCAAAATTGTTCTGCATTTCTGTTGCAGTTGCTGTTGCTATATTCATATGCCTTCCTCCTATCCATTTCTTTTTTAGCTAATTATATTATAACGTTAATTAGCTATTTTTTCAAGATATATCCCCATTGTAACATTATTCTTGATGTTTTCTATGTATTTGCTACATTATTCTTGATATTTTTTGCTGTGTTTGTAACATAATTCCGTACATTTTTCCAACGATGAATTTTTATTTTCAAAAACAAACTCAAAAAGCCGAATCCACACTCCCATGGATTCGGCTTTTGTATATACACTTCTATTTTGTATTTTGTATGAAGCTGTCAATCATCGCAATCACACCATCTACACCGAGCTTTGCCACATTCAGGCACAGGTCATAGTTTTCTGCCTGCCCCCACTCCTGTCCGGTATAGTATTTGTGATAGGTCTTTCTGTTGTCATTTGTCTCACGCACAACAGTCTTTGCCTTTCTCACTGAGACTCCATGTGTATCAGCCACAGTATCAACGCAGAAAGCATCATTCGCTGTCAGGAAAACTGAGACAACATCATCTCTTCCCTGAAAGGCAAAGTTTGCACATCGTCCCTGAATCACATATCCCTCACAGCCGTCCTCAAGCGGCAGCCTGTCTATAAATGTAAGAGCCCTCGCCGGAGTATCATGCAGCACATTATCCTCCTCCGTCTCCATCACAATAGAGTAAAGCAGGGAATTAACCGGTCTCTCACTGTAAAACTCCTCATACTCATCGTAGCAGCCTGCCTCTTTGGCAGCGGCCGCAATAGCCTCCCTGTCCATGAAATGTAAATGATATTTCTCAGCGACTGCTCTACCGATAGTATCTGCATCGCAACCGCACTTTCTAGCAATTGTAATTATCATAATATTCCTTTCCAACGATTGTAGAATACTAATATGACTTGAATCATACATATACTCTTACCAATTGTCTACATCTATAACTATTTAATGAACTTATCTTATGGTGGGGAAAGCCAACGCGCAGGAAGCGCGAGGCTGTGCATATCTGCCTGAGCTTGTACGAAGCGGCCTAGGGATTGTTGGAATTGTGTTTGCAATCCAGCAACGCCCGTGCACGGAAGCACGGGCGAGACGTTACCGCGCCATGGACGGCGCGTAAAAGTCGGTTGCGTCCTACCTGTCACAACCTGTATCACAATTCCTACAAGCCCTTAGCCGCGTAGTAGGAAGCGAAGGCAGATATGCACAGCCTCGCGCTTCCGTCCTTAGCACACACTCAGACAAATCAATAAAAGTTTGCAAACACCGATGCAAACACCACCGTAAGTATTCCTGCCACCGCGATAGCAAGAGAGCTCATGGCGCCCTCTATCTCGCCCATCTCGATAGCCTTCGCTGTTCCGATGGCATGTGATGAAGCACCAAGCGCCAGTCCCTTCGATATAGGCTCAGTGATTCTGAATATTTTGCAAACAAACTCTCCGAGTATATTTCCAAGCACACCTGTCACGACGATAACTGCGACAGTGATGGTCACATATCCGCCGAGTTCCTCTGATACACCCATACCGATAGCTGTCGTGATGGACTTTGGCAGCAGTGTGACATAATCCTCGTGTGAAAGCCCCATAAGCACTGACAGCACAAGCACTGTCACAAGGCTTGTTATGACGCCTGCCGTGAGTCCGAGCACGACGGCTGCTATATTTTTCTTGAGCAGGGTCCACTGCTCATAGAGTGGTATCGCAAGGCATACCGTGGCCGGTGTCAGAAACCAGCTAAGGTACGATGCCCCCTTATTGTATGTGTCATAATCCACATCTGCCACAACAAGTACTATGATGGTCAGTACTATTGAAATGAGAAGCGGATTGAGTATTGCAAGCTTAAACTTCTTCTTTAAAAGCATACCTATCAGATATGCAACCAGACTTACTGTGACACCGGCAAAAAGCGATGTCTGAAACAAATTATCCATTATGATTATCCTCTATCTTATTTATTTTCTCCAGCATCAGCCCTCTTGCGCTTCTGCATACGGATTACGAGCTGTGAAACATGTCCTGTAGCAATCATTACAGTTATAAGTGCCACAACCGTGATTACAAGCACCGGTACGAGCACCGGCTTAAGATTGCTCCAGGATGACATAAGCCCTACTCCCGCAGGGATAAACATGACAGGCATTATCTCTATCATGAATTTGCCTGCACTTCTTACAGTGTCAAGCGGTATCAGGCCTGTCAGCAGACCTATGAAAAGTATAACCATGCCATATATGCTCGCCGGAACAGGCAATGGCAGTAAATATTTGAGTATCTCACCTACAAACGAAATCGCAAGTATGATGAGAAATTGCTTTAATAATTTCATTTTATATTGTATCTCCGTTATATTATTTTCTTGACTATTTGTGTCTGTTTATCTGTGTTCCCTGACCATCATTGCACATACAATGGCAAGCAGCACGCTTGAACCCCATATCGCACGGATTCCTATGTGCAGTGAGCACACTCCGCCTATACCTGCTCCTATTGCAAATATCAGAATGATTCCATAGTAGTGCGCGGTCTTTTTCAGTGCCCCGATATTTCTGTCACGCAGATATATTGACAGGCTCTCTGTGCCGCTTCTTAGGTTGCCGATGCACATGGTGCTGGCATAGCCGTAGCCGTTTACCTTTCTGAAGGACTGCACCTGCATAGAACAGCTGAATGATACAAGCATGGTCGCTATCATATCGTACCTGTGTGGTATGAAGCCCACCACAAACAGTATGATTATCTCTATTGCCACCACTATCTGACGCCAGTGGATGCGCTTTGCCTTCTTATATCTATGCCCGATTCTCTCTGCCACAAGCACACCGAATGCAAATGAGAGGATTGGGAAAAGATACGATAGTCCCTTCATCCATTCACCCATCATCAGATACTGGCTCATCAGCACCACGTTTCCTGTCTGCGCATTCGAGAACACCTCGTTTCTCACGTTGTAGGTGTAGGCATCCTGAAAGCCTCCGGAAAGTGCCAGAATCGCACTCAGCAAAAAGGTCTCTGATGTCTGAATCCTTATTTTTTCTTTTTCAGTCATTTTTTCGCCTCTTTTTCTCTTATTTGCTATTCCCCGCTACACCTTCGTGTGTCCCACAGCAATTACATATTTACAGCAATCCACACGGTTTATTATTATAGAAAAAAAGGGCGGATATTTCAATACCCGCCCCAAATATACAGTGTATTAAATTTTGCACAATACCTAAAATATATATTGGATATACATAATAGATATACATGATAGCTATACCAGATACTTTTCTTCAAACTCAGATACCGGTACCGGTTTTGAGAAATAATATCCCTGGAACTCATGACATCCCATCATTGTAAGCATATCAAGCTGCTTTTTCGTCTCCACACCCTCTGTGATGACGTCCATGCCTATCTTGCCTGCAAGCGTGATGATACTCTCTAATATATCCTGTCCCTTGACCTCGTTCTCAGATTTGCGAAGGAAGCCCATATCGATTTTCAGTACATCAGCACTGATGTCCTTTAGCATGTTGAGTGATGAGTAACCGCTTCCGAAATCATCAATCTCCATCCTGAAGCCTACGTCCTGAAGCTTGTGGATAATATTCATATTCTTCTCAAAATCGGTCATCAGCGTTTTCTCTGTAATCTCCAGATGCAGATTGGACGCTGCTATGCCATATTTATTAATCAGCCCTGTAAAGGTCTCATATATATCTATAATGTAAAAGTCCTTTGTAGATATATTTACAGATATATGATAGCTTCCATAGCCTTTTTCCTTCCACTCTGCAAGCTTTTGCGCTGCCTTCTCCCATATATAGAGGTCTAGTTTGTAAATGAGACCTGCGTTCTCTAAAATATCAATAAAAGCATACGGTGTCATGATGCCTCTTGACGGATGAGCCCAGCGTACCAGCGCTTCTGCGCCCCTCGCAACACCATTACGGTTCACCTGTGGCTGTAAGTACATGACAAACTCATCCTTTTGCAGTGCCGGCTCAAATTCACCGAGCAGGCGTCTCTGCTCTATTGATATCTCAAGCAGATGCTCATCATAGTATGCCACAAAACAGTCGTAATTATTCTTTATGGTGTCTGCCGCTATATTAGCCTTGTCTACCATAATGCTGACATCCTCATCCCTGTCTCTTATCTCATACACACCCATGTCCATATGCAGGTGGAAAGAATTGCCCGTAAACTCACGCTGCAGCTCTTTTATTGAATCTGCCACTCTTTGTTCATCAAACTCTTCTCTTGGCAGACACAGCGCAAAGCGGTCATTCATAAGCCTTGCACAAATGGTCCTCTCAGATGAATTCGATGCCATGAGCTTCGCCTGCTTTATGAGCACCTGATTTCCCTTCTCCATACCAAATATCTCGTTAATGAATTTAAAATCCTTGATATTGCTGCAAACCAGATAAAAGGTCGTGTCATGATGCTGGGTCACCATATCATGCACATCATCATAGAACTGGTCACGGTTCAAAAGTCCGGTCAGACTATCATGCGATGCCTTGTACTTTTCCTGCTCCCACGACTCATACATCTGTGTACGGTCATTGTATACAAAATAATCACATATAAAGCGATTGCTCTCATCATATATGCGCTTGTAGGCAATCTCAAAGTAGTGCTTTTCACCGTTGAGTTCAAAATCCGTCTGGAAGGTCATGCTGTCCCTTCTGTCGTCTCCTATCTTTTCAATCCACTGGCTATATTTCCTCTCATACTCGGACATATTGCCGCCATGCCTGTAAATAGCCTCCATCAGATCGTTGTAATATATGCACCTGCCCTTTCTGTCATAGCAGATGATACCATTGTTCATATCGCTGACCACAAGAGAGAGCATATTTTCTATAAGCTCATTCGGCACATATTTGTATGTCAGGTAATATATGATAATAGCCATAGAACCATATATAATCATGTAGAGGTCATATATGGAGTCCGAGCCTATAGTAGCGATATCAAACGAAACGCCGATAATAATAACTACCGCTATAGCCGCGTATGCTTTCCTGTACGTGCGCGATGATCTGATAATCATACACAGATATGTAAAAACAATCAGAATCACAAATGCATAGGTAAACATAAAATGCAGCCTGTACCATAGGCTGTCATTATTGAAAGCCACCTTAATATGCTCGGCTTTTATTGATTCTATATAAAATATCTTATTCGTCCAGGTATTCTCTATAAGCATATATGTGTCCAGCACCGCAAATATCATGGAAGCAGCCTGCACTCCCTTGAAGGTTTTTACAGCAACTGTATAATACTGTGTATAAAACATAAGAGCGATGAGCATCCAGTCAAACAGAGCCATAGTAAGCCCCTTCGCAAGTACTGTAACAGTGTGCCCCGGCACATATGTATAAATGAGAAAGACTATTGCGCAGACAAATGCCAGCGACTCATATATACACACGCTTTTACCAATCTTATCATGTTTTTTTAAGGAACCGATTGCGCAATATGCAATCAGTATTGCTTCCAGTAACACTGCCAGTCCGTATATTATCCTCATATTCCCACCTGTCTTCTATGACCATATTACTAACCTATATAATGTCATTGTAACTCATTTCATGTGTAATGTAAACAAAAAAGAGGTCGTCACAACCTCTTTTTTGTAATTTATTAACATTTATTATTTTCCTGAAGTTGCTTTCAGTCGTGTCATGGCACGGGCCAGCGAAGCTCTTGAGTGATAGTACTCCTGGATACTCTGCTTCTGGCGAAGCTGCTCCTCTGCTCTCTCCTTTGCCTCTCTTGCCCTTGCTATATCGATTTCCTCCGGATGCTCGGCTGTCTCGACAAGCAGTGTCACACGGTTGTTGACTATCTCTACGAAGCCCATTCCCACTACCGCATACTCCCAGTTGTCACTGCCCTCCGGCTGAAATCTCATCTCGCCCTCATCGACGGCTATGACCATATCCTCGTGGTGGGCGAGGATTTCCTTCTGGCCATCGAACTCAGGGACTATTATGGAACGACATCTTCCTGAGTAAAACACTCTGTTAGCAGCTATTACCTTTAGATAAAATGTATTTGTTGCCATACGATTTGTCCTTCCTTATGCTTTTACTGCTGCATAGTCTTTGCTTTTTCCTTGACGTCCTCAATTGTTCCGACATTGAAAAATGCGTTCTCAGGATACTCGTCCATCTCACCATCTATGATGGCCTTGAAGCCCTTGATAGTCTCCTCTACAGGCACATAGACACCCTGGATACCTGTGAAGTTCTCGGCTACGTGGAATGGCTGTGAGAGGAACTTCTGGATTTTTCTTGCTCTGTATACAAGTACCTTGTCCTCATCTGCCAGCTCCTCCATACCGAGGATTGCGATGATATCCTGCAGCTCCTTGTACTTCTGGAGAATCTCTTGTACCTTTCGTGCTACCTGGTAATGCTCCTCGCCTACGATATCAGGCTCGAGGATACGTGATGTAGACTCAAGTGGGTCTACTGCCGGGTAAATACCCTGTTCAACAATCTTTCTTGAAAGAACTGTTGTGGCATCCAGATGTGCGAAGGTTGTAGCCGGAGCCGGGTCTGTGAGGTCATCGGCTGGTACGTATACGGCCTGTACCGATGTTACTGAGCCGTTCTTTGTAGATGCAATTCGCTCCTGCAGCTCACCCATCTCAGTAGCCAGTGTAGGCTGATAACCTACGGCTGAAGGCATACGTCCTAAAAGTGCTGAAACCTCTGAACCTGCCTGTGTGAAACGGAATATGTTGTCGATGAAAAGCAGCACGTTCTGGTGCTTCTCATCCCTGAAATACTCTGCCATTGTAAGTCCTGTCTCAGCTACACGCATACGTGCTCCTGGTGGCTCGTTCATCTGTCCGAACACTAAGGCTGTTTTTTCCAGAACTCCTGATTCCTTCATTTCTGTCCAGAGATCATTTCCCTCTCTGGAACGCTCTCCGACTCCTGTAAAGATTGAGTAGCCGCCGTGCTCTGTTGCGATATTGCTGATGAGCTCCTGGATGAGGACTGTTTTTCCTACTCCGGCTCCTCCGAAGAGTCCGATTTTTCCACCCTTTGCATATGGGGCAAGGAGGTCGATGACCTTGATACCTGTCTCGAGGATTTCCTCTGCAGGGTTCTGCTCCTCAAATGTTGGTGGTTCTCTGTGGATTTCCCACTTTTCTTCTGTATCAGGCTGTGCTCCGCCGTCAATAGCTTCACCGAGCACGTTGAACAGTCTGCCGAGAGTCTGCTCTCCGACAGGTGTCTTGATGCCGGCGCCTGTGGCTGTTACTTCCATATCTCTGTGAAGTCCCTCACTGGAAGCAAGCATGATACAGCGTACTGTATTATTTCCAATATGCTGTGCGACTTCCATCACACTTTTTTTGTCACCATTTAAAACTTCTAGTGCGTCTCTGATTGCCGGCAGGTTCTCATCCTCGAACTCTACATCGACAACAGGACCCATAACCTGGATAATTTTTCCTGTTTTCATCAAAAAGCCTACTTTCTCTTTTTCTTCTGCGATTTAGCACCGGCTATTACCTCTGTAATCTCCTGTGTAATCGCTGCCTGTCTGGCACGGTTGTAAAGAATGTCAAGCTCTGCAAGCATGTCCCTCGCACTGTTTGATGCGGACTGCATCGCCATCATTCTGGCGTTCTGCTCACATGAAAATGACTCTACAAGAGCACCGTAGACAAATCCAACAACGTAGTTTGGTACGATACGATCCATGACTGCCTCAGGCGATGGCTTGAGTGCCAGCTCCTCCCTCGGTATATCTATAGGAATCTGCACAGTGAAGTCTGCCTTTTTCAGTGGCAGAAGCTGTGACATCTGTGTTTCCTCCTGAATCGCATTTATCATGCTGGTATAGATAATATAAACTTCGTCCAGCTCGTTATGTAGATATAGCTCCAAAATTTCTTCTGCAATATTTCTGGCACGGTTGAGTGTCGGATTCTGAACTGTGTAGTGGAACTGTTTTTCAATCTCAATTCCACGCTGTTCAAAATAATGACGTCCCAGCTCTCCGAGTACGAAAAGTGAATGGTTCGGATGATCCTTTAAGTGCTCCTCAGCCATTTTTAGGATATTGTGGTTGTATGAGCCCGCAAGTCCTTTATCGGCTGTGATTACAATATATCCGACCTTTCTGTCCTCAGGCAGCTTATCCTCGTTGGTCTTGAAATAGATGTCCTCCATATCAGGCAGATGCCTGAGTATTCGGCTCATCTCTGATTGCAGTGTGAAGAAATACGGCTCTGTATCTGCCAGCATCTTTTTGGACTTTTTCAGCTTCGAAGAAGAAATCATATACATGGCATTTGTGATTTTAAGCGTATCATTGATACTTTTTATTCGATCCTGTATTTCCTTCGTGTTTGCCATAATACTACCTGTTACCCTTTATACTCTTTTACTGCATCCATGATTTTATTTACGAGCTCTTCATCAATGGCTCTGTTCTCTTCGATTTTCTGTCCGATTTCCGGATAAGAAAGATCCATGTATGAGAGGATATCGCCCTGATATTTCTTGACATCTTTTGTCTCAATTGTGTCAAACACACCGTGGTTTGCCATGATAAGTGTCATTACCTGCTCATGCAGTGACAGCGGATGACAAAGCGGCTGTTTTAAAAGCTCCATAAGTGCTTTTCCATGTGCAAGCTGTGCTTTTGTGGCATCGTCAAGGTCTGATGCAAACTGTGTGAATACCTCCATCTCCCTGTACTGTGCCAGGTCGATACGGATGCTTCCTGATGCCTTCTTCATGGCCTTTGTCTGGGCAGCTCCACCAACTCGGGATACTGAAAGACCTACGTTTACGGCCGGTCTCATACCTGCGTTGAAGAGGTTGCTCTCTAAGAATATCTGTCCATCTGTGATAGATATTACGTTGGTAGGGATATATGCTGATACGTCTCCTGCCTGTGTCTCGATGATTGGGAGTGCTGTGATTGAGCCTCCGCCAAGCTCATCGCTCAGACGGCTTGATCTCTCGAGTAGTCTTGAGTGGAGATAGAATACGTCTCCTGGATATGCCTCACGTCCCGGTGATCTCTCGAGCAACAGTGAAAGTGCTCTGTATGCTACCGCATGCTTTGAAAGGTCATCATATACGATAAGTACATCCTTGCCCTGATGCATGAAATGCTCTGCCATGGCTGTTCCTGCGTATGGTGCGATATACTGCAGTGATGCAGGATCGCTGGCTGTTGATGAAAGCACGATTGAGTAATCCATTGCGCCGTGTTTTGTCAGAGTTGACACAATTTTTGCTACTGTTGATGCTTTCTGACCAATTGCTACATATATACAGATAACATCCTTGCCCTTCTGGTTGATGATGGTATCTGTGGCAATTGATGTCTTTCCTGTCTGACGGTCACCGATGATAAGCTCTCGCTGTCCACGTCCGATTGGGAACATTGAATCGATTGAGAGAATTCCTGTCTCAAGTGGAGTATCTACTGACTTTCTGTCCACGATACCCGGTGCCTCATTCTCGATTGGTCTGTAATCTTCCTCTTTGATATCGCCTTTTCCATCAATAGGCTCACCTAAAGCATTGATGATTCGGCCGATAAAGCCTTTGCCTACAGGGATTCCGGCTTTTTTCTTTGTTCTTACTACTTTGGTTCCTTCATGGATTCCGTGGTCTCTTCCGAAAAGGATTACTCCGATTTCATTCTGACGGATATCCTGAACCATTCCTTTTACTCCATTATCGAATACTACGATCTCACCGTACATGGCATGGTCGATGCCGTATATTGTGGCGATTCCGTCACCGACGTAGATTACCTCGCCGGTCTCACGGCTCTCGGTATCGAAGTCGAAATTCTCTATCTCGCTCTGGATAATGGAGATTATGTCTGTTGCACTGATTGCGCCCACAGGGGTCACCTCCTGGTCAATTTTCTTTCAAGCTCACGAAGCTTTCCTTCGTAGCTTCTGTCATACTCTGTATTAAGAGTCTTAATCACATATCCACCTAAAAGTGTTTCGTCCACTTTCTGTGTAAGGGATATTTCATATTCCGGATATTTGCTTTGTAGCAGCGCCTTGGCGTCATTTGCTTCCTCGTCGGTTGCGGCCTCTGCACTGATAAACTCAGCTCTTATGATATGGTTTTTCTCATCCCAGTATCTGTAATATGCCTCAAAGATTTCATTCATTTCAGCGGCATATCCAAGCTTTACCATTTCCTTTATGAAGCTTGTGATAAGCTTTGGCTCACTCTCAAATCCGTATACCTTTTCTATGATGTCATACTTTTTGGTCAGCGGTATAAGTGGATTTGCGAGTGTCTGTGCAAGCTTTTCTGTCACAAAGTATACTCTCTGTGCTTCCTCCACATCACGACGCTCTACAGCCAGCCTGTACAAAACTATTGCATTATTTACTGCTGCCTGTGTCATTAGCTTCACCTGTCTTTACAATCTTTCTCGCTGCTAATATGGCAAGTTTTGCAATTTCAGCCTCAGCGGCCTTTGTTGCCTTATCCTGCTCGCTAGCAATGTCCGCTTTTGCTTTTTCAAGCATACTGTCTGTTTCCTGTCTGGTTCTCTCAAGAGCCTTCTCCCGCTCAGCCTCGGCTCTTGCCCTGGCATCAAGTATTATCTGGTCTGCCTGAGTCTTTGCACTCTCGAGCTTCTTTTTATAGTCGCTCTTTAAGCTTTCTGCATCGTCCTGACTCTTCTTTGCTTCCGAGAACTGCTTCTGAATCATTTCCTCTCTCTGATTGATCACGCCCATCACGCGGTCAAAGAGGAATTTCTTAAATATCCAGTACAGGAAAAGCAGATTGACTACTGTCCATACTATGTTCCATGGATCAATTTTTAACATTGCTCTACCTTCCTTTCTGTTTCATCTGGTTGTAACTGTCAGTTACGCTGCCTGATTATTTAAGGAAGAGGATGATAAGTAATGCGATAACGAAACCGTAAATAGCTGTTGCCTCTGCAAGGGCACATCCTAAAAGAAGTGATTTAGAGATTTTGCTCTCAGCCTCCGGCTGTCTTGCGATTGCGTCTACTGCGCTGCTTGTTGCCTTACCGATTCCAAGTCCGGCTCCGATTCCTGTTAATACTGCGATTCCAGCTCCGATTGCTACTAATAATGTTGATGACATAATGTGTTCTCCTTTTCTTGCTTATATGCTTTCTTTTTGTTAGCAATTATTTTGTTTCTTTTTGTAAGCGAGGTTACATTTTCCATGCTTACGATGTGAAATTAAATGATGTGGTGTTTCATGCCTCATCAGGTCTTCTTACTCGGTTGCCTCCTTGATGAAAAGTCCTGTCAGGAATACAAATACATATGCCTGTATAAGTCCGTCAAAGATATCAAAATAACAACTGAATACTGCCGGGACGATTGCCGGGACGACCATCTTTAAAAGCTCCATGATTACAAATGAACCAAGGACGTTTCCAAATAATCGCATACACAGCGATAATGGTTTGATAAAGATCTCAAGGATATTGATAGGTAGTATTACCGGCATTGGCTCTGCAAAGCTTTTAAGCCACTTTTTGGTGCCCTTTGCCCTGATTCCTGCCACCTCGATAAGAACTATGCTCATTACAGCGAGTGCTGCGGTGACGTTCATATCCTTTGTCGGCGGTTTGAAGCCAAGTAAACCTATCAGGTTTGCTATTCCTATATAGATGATTACTGTTGCCAGATATGGTATGTAATCCTTTCCTTTTTCTCCGAGTGTCTCACTGAAGAAATCATTAAGGAATTTGACTCCTGCCTCTACGGCTACCTGTCTGCGTCCGGGATTTTCAACTGAAAGATTTCTGCCGAGAAAAAAGCACAGTAAAAATACCGCTGCCATTATTATCCATGTGACTACTACCGACTCGTATATGGGTATGCCTCCGAATATCGGTATCTTGAATACCACGTCACAATTAAGTTCCTCTAACAGTCCATCTACCAGAGCATCCATCTGCGTTACCTCCTTTCTTTTTTGCTATATGATATTTGATACGCAAATTGTTTCTTAATAACTCAAGATGTGTTTTGTCTGACCTTTGATGTTTGTTTGGTCTTGATTTAATAAGAAACAACTATCGTTGTACTTGATTTTAGTCACATCGTTTTATAAAGTCAACGTTTCGTTTTTATATTGTTTCGCTGGCAAAGTTTCACATTTTTTAGTTAGCTTTTTATACATTTTCAACAATTTGTGTTTTTATTTTTGTGCAGTTTTTATATTGCGTTTTGGGGATGTTTAGATTTATTTTATTTGCGTTTTATTAAAAATTTCCAAATAATTTGGGAAGAATTTCCTTTTTTTTTCACAGTTTTTCACAATGCATTTGACTTGCTGGGGATTCGATATAGTACGGAACCCGGGCGGCAGGCACACACAGGCTCGGGTGGGCTACGCTACGCTGCCAAGATTCTGTACGAAATTATGCTTGCAGGGTTTCTTTGCTTGACGAAACCGGCTTTTATGCGCCGTCCATGGCGCATAACGCCTTGCCCAGCCGTCCTTGGCTGGGCATTTCTGTGCTTCGTGGGCATAATTTCTACAGTATCTAGGCAGCTTCGCTATTCGCCCTCCCGAGCCTGTGTGTGCCTGCCGCCCGGGTTCCTCACGCTGTGGCTCTATTTACCTTCTTGTCGCTTTGCCCACGGCTATTGCCGTGGGCTCGCTCTGGGCATGTTTGTTATTTGTGTATGCTTTGCCCGGTCTCCGCCGGGCTCGCTCTGTGCGTGTTTGTTATTCTTTTACGCTTTCTCCTCGGCTGTTGCCGTGGGCTCGCTCTGTACATGTTTGTTATTTGTGTATGCTTTGCCCGGTCTCCGCCGGGCTCGCTCTGTGCGTGTTTGTTATTCTTTTACGCTTTCCCCGCGGCTGTTGCCGTGGGCTCGCTCTGGCCTAGCCCAGCATCACATCGAGTGTCATCATGAGGCAGAAGCCCACCATAAATGCTATGGTGGCGCGGTTTGAGTGACCTCCCTCTGACATTTCCGGCACGAGTTCTTCTATGACTACATATATCATGGCTCCGGCGGCGAAGCTTAGCAGGTACGGCATTACCGGCTCTATTATTCCGATGGCAAGTATCGTAAGTATTCCCGCTATCGGCTCGACTATTCCCGACAATACTCCGTATACAAAGGCTCTAAGCTTTGAGCTTCCTGTGCTATGTAATGGCATGGATATGATTGCGCCCTCCGGGAAATTCTGTATGGCTATTCCGATTGCCAGTGAAAGAGCTGCTGCCCTCGTGATGGTGGTGGTTCCTGATATCCAGCTTGCGTAGAGCACTCCGACTGCCATGCCCTCCGGTATATTATGTAATGTAACTGCAAGCACCATCATTGTCTGTCTGCTGAAATTGCTCTTTGGACCCTCGACTGAATTATCGAGATGCATATGTGGTGTGATTTTATCCAGTATCAATAGGAAAAACATTCCGAGCATAAAGCCTGCTACTGCCGGGACGAACTGCATTTTTCCAAGGCTCTGTGACTGCTCAAGTGCCGGAATCAGAAGACTCCAGACTGATGCCGCAATCATTACGCCTGCTGCAAAGCCACTGAGCATTTTTGTGGTCTTTACGGAAAGCTCATTTTTCATAAAAAGTACACATGCCGCACCGAGCGACGTGCCTATAAATGGTATTAATAAACCTAATATGGTTGATGTAATCATGGTTGCCTCCTATTCTGCTGTTTTTGTTTTATGATATGAGTGTCAAAAGGTATTTTGTATTCATAACCACTTAATGTAAAACAGCTGTATGTAATTAGTATTCTCTAACCTGATTACAGTTTAATACACCTATATAATTTCGTCAACCGGCTTCTGTGAGCCTTACTCGTTGCTGTTCACACCTAACAGTGTGACCAGCAACGGGTACAAGCTACTCCATAGCTTAGATACAATCGAGTTATACTTCTTTGCACAGCAATGCCCTGACAAAATGTCAGGGCCGGGTATCACATGCCACAGATGGCATATAAAATGGCTTCTAATACCGATTCCTGCAAAGAGGCTGTCTGCCCACACATATATTATCCTTTGTACGGTCACGAAGCTCCGGCACCGGATTTGGCGCCACCTCAAAGCGATAATCCTCCCCGTTTTTGCGGATATAATCCTCAATAAAGGTATGGCTCATTACATTTCTTACCGGGTCATTGACCAGGCGCTGATATCTGATAAATGTTTCAGGAGCATTGGTTCTTACATCCACATACCTTTCACGACATGCTGTGTCGTTTACCGTACTGCCAAGCACACACCTGACATACTCAATATTGCTCTCCAGCACAAGAGGAGCCGGGAACTCAGCGTCCGGGATGACCTCCTGCCAATCCTTTTTTTCGTACTGTCTTAGCAGCTCAAGTGCAATATGCAGATGCTTAAGCTCCTGTTCAAACATAAACTGCCATATGCCACGTATTCTTGTATCCGTCTCCGTTTCATAACAGCTCCAATACAACCAGCACTCGACATACTGATGCACAAGTAGATTTTCAAGGCGACTCATGCATGGCTTCAACAGACTGCCATACTGTGTGACATGCTGTTCCTCGACCATTCCGATTTCCTGATATAGCCTGCGTCCCATCTCATCAGGCCAAAGTGCCGCTGTATTCATATAGTAGTTCATAGTCTGCTGTTCTGCTGCTGTGATTACGTTTGCAGCCAGCACATCCATTGTCGCAGGGCATTTATCCGTCATCGGATATCGTATTGAATCATATGGATGCCTGTGGTGTGAAATAGTCGGTCTGCCCGGTGTGATTTCCGTATAGCCTCCGACAAGCTTCTCTGCGTGCTCACCTGTGGTAAAATCAAGATAATCTGCATAGCGGTACAAATGATCAAAGTCCTCGAGCAAGGCAAAATCGAGCGCAGACTTAATATTTTTGTCATTTACTCGTTTTGCAAGATGAGCAGTCAGGTCAACCGCAAGCTGCTCGTAGCCTATGGTGTGCTCCAATGCCGACTCATCTGCCGGCTTTAAATGTGTTAGTATTTTCTGCTGCTGTTGCTCACTTTTCCTGATGTATGAAAGCTTTCGTCTAAGCTCATCATCACCTACGCTTCTTGAAAACTGATGTGAAAACCACACGTTTTCAAATTCTGTACCATTCATCAATATGATTCTCGTCCTTGTATACGGATTTACCTCATTTTTGTTATATGGTTTTACCCAGAATTTCTCCCAGTCAACAAATAAATCGCCGGTTCTCTCCGGCCTCATTTTAAATGGATTCATAATACAAACATACCTCCTTCATGCTATTATATGCACGAAGGAGGTATGCTGTGCGTATGAATCACATTGTAATAATTGTTTATATTCGAAGCTGAATCAATTACTATTGCTTTAATCCGTGAAGTTTAAACGGCGATGATGCTACATAATGCTTCCCATAAGTGTTGACATTACAATCATAACGATTGAAAACATAAGTGAATTAACTGAAATGAGTGTGGCTCTCTGCTCTGACGGTATCATTTCATTGAGTATAATATCC